>Ga0105104_10000024_pt1 | contig 111422 bp, 97 predicted proteins | sample PPLLaktember2015_3_FD_87034 | JGI IMG/M metagenome (GOLD analysis project Ga0105104, IMG submission 87034) | Freshwater sediment microbial communities from Prairie Pothole Lake near Jamestown, North Dakota, USA - PPLs Lake P7 Core (6) Depth... | ecosystem: Environmental > Aquatic > Freshwater... | reverse complement strand
CGATGCACTGGTGGCCGAGACACACACCCAGCAGCGGTCGAAGGGACCCGGCGTGAGCGCGGACCAGTTCTGTGGAAATCCCGGCCTCCCCCGGATCGCCCGGACCGGGGGAGATGACCACATGGGACGGGTCCAGCGCGTCCAGCTCATCCGGGGTTATCGCGTCGTTGCGAAAGACCCTGATCTCCGCGCCCAGCTCGCCCAACAGCTGGACCAGGTTGTAAGTAAACGAATCGTAGTTGTCTATTACAGCAATCATCATCATCCTCGCTTGTCTACTAAAAAACTTCTTATCCACGAAGGTCACCCTTGACAAGGGCTTCCAGGGCAGGCAAAGAGACCCAAGAAAATTTATATTTTTAGTATTTCGTGATCCTGGTGTCCTTCGTGGATTCCTCTCTTTGGGCATTTTCGACGGCCTGGGCCAGGGCGCGGGCTTTGTTCATCGATTCCTCATATTCGCGCTCTGGCTGTGAATCGGCCACGATCCCGGCCCCGGCCTGGACACTGACGGTCTGCCCGCGCATCATCAGGGTGCGGATGGTAATGCAGGTATCCATGGAACCGTCGTAAGCAAAGTAACCGGCGATCCCTGCGTAAGGACCGCGCGGTGAGTTTTCCAGGTCCGCGATGATCTGCATCGCGCGGATCTTGGGTGCGCCGCTTACCGTCCCGGCCGGGAAGGTGGCGCGCAGCAGATCAAAGGCATCCAGACCGGGACACAGTCGGCCTTCGGCCTGCGAAACGATGTGCATGACGTGCGAATAGCGCTCGACAGCCATCTGCTCGGTGACGCGCACGCTTCCGTACTGGCAGACTCGCCCCAGGTCGTTGCGCGCCAGGTCGACCAGCATGACGTGCTCGGCGCGTTCTTTGGGGTCTGCCAGCAGCTCGTTCTCCAGCCCGGTGTCCTCCGCGGGGGTCTTGCCGCGCGGGCGGGTCCCGGCGATAGGGCGGATCATAGCTCGCTCGCCTTCCAGGCGCACGTGGACCTCCGGTGATGCCCCGATCAGGCGCAGGGGCTGCTCTTCACCCGCCAGGTCGCTAAAATCCATAAAGAACATATAGGGTGAGGGGTTCAGGCGGCGCAGGGCGCGGTACACGCTGAACGGGTCGGCGCGGGTCTGGCGCTCCAGGCGCTGCGAAAGCACCACCTGAAAGATATCTCCGGCGGCAATATGTTCCTTAGCCTGTTCGACCGCGCGCATGTATGCTTCGGGAGTGACGTTGGATTGGAGGGCCGTTGGAACCCCCTGCCTGGAACCGGCGGGATCCGGGCGTATGGAAGCTTGGGGTGGCAGCGGCCCGGTAATCCGGGCTTGCAGATCATCCAGGCGGGTTTCTGCGGCAGCAGGTCCTTCGCCAGGGCCGGGGTTGGAGATCAGGATCATTTTCCCGTAGGCGTGGTCGAAGGCGACCAGGGTGTCTGCCTGAAGAAAGATGCCATCCGGCAGGTTTGGGTGAGGTGCGAGCGCCAGGCTGGGTTCGAAGAAGCGCGCCATCTCGTAGCCCAGATAGCCGACCAACCCGCCTGAGAAGCGCGGCAGACCGGGATAGGTCGGCCTCCGGCTGCGGGCAAGCTCGCTGCGCAGCACATCCAGGGGGTCGGAGCCCGGAGGCGGTTCCAGGAAGGACTGCCCGGCGGGGTTGTGGACCTCGACCTGTCCGCCGCGCAGCACGTAAGCACGGGCGGGATCTACGCCGATAAACGAGTAGCGCGCCAGGTTCTCACCCCCCGTGACGCTCTCCAATAAGAATGAAGGACTGCGCCCGGCCAGCTTGAGGTAAACCGTGACCGGTGTTTCCAGGTCGGCCGGAAGCTCGCGCACCACAGGCTGGATCGTTTCGGAATGTATATTCGTATGAATAAGCATGCAACCTCCAATTTTCAAGTCGTGCCTGATCTAGAACCTTTATCCGCGAATTTCTGAAACCTTCCTCTACATTCCTTCGTGAGCTTCGTGCCCTTCGTGGATTCTTGGTTAAAATAAAGAGTCCTCCCTCGTCTCCAAGGACGGGAGAGGACTCCGCGGTGCCACCCTGGTTAGGCTGCTTTTGCGGCTTTAGAAACAAAAAACCCGCCGGTGATGACGACGGGGTGCAAAGGCCAGCCTCACTCTGTAGGGTACGGTGCTCGACTGTTTACATAACAAAACGCAGTCTCGCTGAATACCCTTTGCCCTGATAACGGTGGCAGCTCCGGCTCAGGCTACTCGGCGGGTTTCCGCCTTTCGCCCTGCAGCTCCGAGAACCATTCGACGCGGTTGTGTGGGCAGGATTCGCACCGTTTGCCTGCTCTCTGGGCCACCGGTTCCGCGCGTACTCTTTCTCTTCAACGCTGTTCTTATGTTGGTACGTTTATAGCATGAAGGAATGGGGGATGTCAAGAGGTAGTTTTACAAAGAACGGCCCGATAACCCGGTGCTCCGGCCGGCCAGGCAGCAACTTTCTAAGCCTGCCTGCGTAGATAGACATATGAAAACCAATCGCTTAGCGGTACTGGCCTGGACACTGGCCGGGCTTTCAATCCTCTTGACGGCCGCTGCCCTGTGGGTCATCTGGCTTGGGCGGGCGTCCGAAACGCCGGCTGCCCAGGCCGAGCGGGTCTTTTGGACGCTTGCATTCCTGACTACACCGTTTATCGGTGGTTTGATCGCTGCCCGCCAGCCGCGCAACCCTTACGGTTGGGTCTGGATTGGGTTGGCGGTGGCTTTCAGCCTGTTAACCTTCACGAATAACTATGCCCGGCATTCCTGGATACTCGCACCTGGCAGCCTACCTTTTGTGCAGCCCATGCTCCTCATGGCTGGCTGGGCGCGCATCCTTTTTCTGGCCATCCTCCCGTTTACGCTGCTCCTTTTCCCAACCGGGTGGCTCCCCTCCCCGGGCTGGCGGTTTCTGGTGTGGGTGGTGACGGCCGCATGCCTGCTTGGGTTGGCGACCAGTTGGGCAAAGCCGCTGGAAGGGGTGACAGAGGAAGCAAGTTCATGGAGTACGCTCTCTGGAGCGCTGGCCGATCCGGTAGCCTTCCTCTCAAACATGAGCGTCCTGGTGATCTTCATCAGTATCTTGCTCAGCATCGCTGCCCTGCTGCTCAGGTTCCGGAGAGCGCAGGGTATGGAACGGCAGCAGTTGAAGTGGTTTGTGTTTGGGGCGGTGGTGTTGGGGTTGTATCTGAATACCGGTTTTGTCGTGCGCCTGACCGAACCCTGGGAAAGTCTGAAGGGCAGCCTGGTCTTTAACCTGTTGCCAGTGATGGTTGGTGTGGCGATTTTGCGGCACCGGCTCTTTGATATCGACATCATCATTCGCCGCACCCTGGTTTATTCCGTGCTGACAGCCATCCTGGCGTTGATCTATTTTGGAGGTGTGGCGCTTCTCCAGCAGGCTTTCCGCTACCTGACCGGGCAGGCCGGCAGCTCCCAGGTGGCCGTCGTCATCTCCACGCTGGTTATCGCGGCCCTGTTCGCCCCGCTGCGCCGCCGGATCCAATCCGCTCTCGACCGGCGCTTTTACCGCAGCCGGTACAACGCCGAGCATACCCTGCAGGGGTTTTCCGTTACCCTGCGCGATGAGGTAGATCTGAGCCAGCTCTCCAGCCGCCTGGTGGATGTGGTGGATGAAACCCTTCAGCCGGAAAGCGTCAGCTTGTGGCTCAAGAAACCCAGATCTGCGCGATAGGATGTTTTCGCAAATATAGTGGACTCCCTTATGCCCCGGCTTTGTTCACCCTTGCCGATGCAATGGCAACGCCCGAGGGAAGCACACGCCTGGCATTCGGACCGGTAAAGTAGAGCCGCTTCAACTCGTCGATTGTCGCATTGCGAATATCGCGGAAGCCGCGCTGGCTGAGGAACGGCTCAACCTGGCCTTCATCAATTCCGAAGAGATACCCTTCTCCGGTCACCTTGGCTGCCCGCCACATCAGCTTCACCTCGGGGCGGCTCGTATCGCGCAGTGTCTCGTTATAGAAATAGTCAAAGATTACCGCGCTGCCCGGCCCGGAATGGTTGGCGATAAAGGCCAGGGTGCTGTCAACCCCCTCCTTTGTGAGGTACACGGTCACCCCCTGCCAGATGAACAGCGTTTTTCCCTGCTCGCTGTAGCCACTGCTTTGCAGGCGCTCGCCGAGCGTCTGTGTATTGAAATCCACCGGGACGAAAGTGACGTGACCGGGGATGGGATCGATTACCTTCTTCAACCGCTTCAGTTTTTCGGCCTGGGTGTCAGGGTGATCGATTTCGAACACGCGGGTCTTTTCGATCCCCGCCATGTGGTAGGCGCGCGTATCGAACCCCGCACCCAGGATGACGACCTGATCGAGACTTTCAGCCAGGCAGGCTTTGAGGAAATCATCGATGTAGCGCTCTCGGGCTGTGATAAACTCTACCGCCCCCGGTGCGCTTCGACTGTAAATGCCCGAATCGATCACCAGTTTGCTGAGGGTGAACGAGATGCCGGGTACCAGGGCGCGGGCGTATGGATCGTAGCAAATCCGCACGCCTTCCGGCCTCGCCGATTCGATCGCGCGGAGTAAGGCCATGCCTTCGGCTGTGGTGCTGGATTGTCTTTTCTTCATTTAGAAAGCTCCTTTGCCGGGGTAAGTTGTGCCCGTTATTTTGCAAACTCCCTTCTTCCAGAGGCTCGACCCGATCCGCTGGCTGACCAACCGCTCCGGTCCGTTTCCCTGAAGAAGCGCCTCACTCGCCGGCGAACTGCTCGGATTCACTTCGACGTAGAATCTGGCTGTACTGCATCAAACCACTCTTTGAACAAGTCGCCCGGTTCGAATACTTTGAGGGAACCGGAAGGGGCTCCAAGGATACGTTCGATCGTGTCGACGTAAGCGTCCAGGATGACTTCCGCTTTTTGAAAGGTCGCCGGGTCTGGTCCAGGGGTGAGGATCAGCCCGATGAGATTATCCGAGAGGCTGAGGGTGACACCCGTGACAATTTCGGCAACCTGCTCTGGAAAACGCGTCGTGAACACCTTTTCCTGGATACCCTGGCGGATCATTGGCTCAAGCAGGCGCGCAGTGTGCTTGAGCGACTCCGCCGTCATTTTTTGGCGGATAAAAGCGTTTTCATCGCTATACCACATCCGCAAGAGGCTGACGATCAACTCCTTTTGCATGGTTTTCCAACTGGCAGAGGTTTCAAAATAGCGGCGGAATTTTTGGATGGCAGGCAGATCCGGATCCTGGACGATGGGAAGTAGAGCTTGCTCCGCCGCCTTTCCCATGCGGTCGACCAGGGCTTCGAGCAGGGCTTGTTTCGAATCGAAGTAGTGATAAAAAGCTCCTCTGGAGATCCGGAGCCCGTCCAGGATATCCTGGATCGTCATCTGTTCGTACCCCTTGGAATAAACCAGGCTTAATGCGATGTCAAGGATTTCGCTGCGTTTTGCGTCATATTCTTCTTCTTTAAAAATTCGCGCCATGTCATCTCCCTGGAATAAATAAACCGTTCGACGGTCTATTTATCGAACGAAGTATATGCCTGGAAGCGCGGGCTGTCAAGCCCGCGAATTGGTTTTACCAGCGGAAAGCGTCTTCTGTAGGCAGATGGAAGGCAGGGGAATCTTCCTCCCCCGTTTGCCAGTCCTGGCTGTACTGGGCCAGGGCGGCCTCTGGGGCCAGGGCTTTCTTAAAGTCGAATATCTGCATGGCAAATGGGTTCTCCCTCATCCCCGACCCTTCTCCCTTTGGGAGAAGAGGCTTCCCCTCTCCCTTTGGGAGAGGGTAGGGTGAGGGCTCTTTCCGCGACTTTAAGAAAGCCCTGCCTCTGGGGCTGGATGTTCTGGTCCAGCTGGGAGGGCAGGAGGGGGTTGCCGTCGGCTAGAAGGGTTATATGCTTAGCCAATGTGCGTTTGCGGGTCGCGCAACCCCTCACCCCAACCCTCTCCCAAAGGGAGAGGGAGTCAGGTTCCTCCCCCGTTTGCCCAGCCGTAGATGGCTGCCCGAGGGTGGGCCAGGGCGGCCTCTGGGGCTGGCGTAGTCCCTGCGTTAGTCCCTGGTGGGTTATCCAGGGAGTGTTTTATCCAGGGAATGTTCTGGTCCAGCTGGGAGGTTAGGAGGGGGTAGACGCCGGATGACGATACTTCCAACCATGCCAACCTCATCCCACACCCCAGAAAATCTTACGCGAATCCAATAAACATGTGTATAATTAAGCACGTACGGGGATGACAGGCTTCGACGGAGGAGGCTGGTCCCGGACTGCGAGCCGAGAGGTGCCGACCTCGTGAAATCAGCACAAAACTTTAAGTGCCAATCGCACAAGCTATGCTGCTCTTCCCCTCGCCGCCTAAGGTGAGTTGAAGGCGCATTGGTCTTTTGAGACCACGTCCACCCACACCGCCGTCTGACCGGTCGCGGGATTGGGCGCCACAAAGTCAGAATGCCGTACGCGATGTCGCTAAGCGTGCGAAAGAGGGCTTTCGGGCTCGAGCGGCTGGCCGATAGAATTGCCCGCTGGCTGGCAGTCTACCGGTGAGAACCAATCGCCGGCTACACTCGTAGACGTTCGAGGGTCGAGTCTTTCGGACGCGGGTTCGACTCCCGCCATCTCCACTGGAAGTTGTTTGCCTAAAAGAAAAAAACTGGCGGATCCGCCAGTTTTTTTCTTTTCAGTTTATATGCCTTCTCCGCTTGCCTTCGGTCGGAAGGCCACGCCGCGCAGGGTTAGTGCCAGGTCGAGGAACTCTTCGTACGAAGAATTCCATTTCCAGCCGGTGATGCGGCAGATCATACGGACGAATAATGGGTGCTGCCTGCGGAAGGCGACAAATAATTGGGCTATCTCTTCAGAAGATAAGTCACGTTGTACAGGAGCATATCGCGTGAATCCGGTCTCCACCTGCAGCGCCGGAGCAGCCTGGATATTTTTGTACCATTCGCTGGCATTCCAGGCAGACACCGCCTTAATCTCCTTATTTTGCCTGTCAAAGTCCAAGACAGCCAGGACAGTCCGGCGCACCTTGCCGCTCCGCCTGCCCAGGTGGGTTAACTGCATAAAGCGGTGGTCAAGCAGCCAACCCAGGCGCAGGCGGTAGAGGATGAGGGGCAGCTTGAAAATTGGCAGCATGAACGACGGCGCGCGGGTTTTTTCAGGACGGGGTTGCACAGGAGACAAATCTGGTACGGATGGGTTTTCGGTGGACATGGTCAGCTCCTTCCAATCTGCGAATAATGGGGCGGGAGCTGCATCACAGAGCCTGGCCCATGCAGCACGCCTGCAATGTGCATGGCCATATGGCTGAAGATGGCGGTGAAGGGGTTATTGGTCAGCAAGTAACCCAGGCTCATGACCCCATTACCGATCGTGGGGCCAGCGATCCCCCCGCGCACGCGGTATTCTGGAAAACCCAGATGGTAAGCGGCGGTAACGAACAGGCTGAACAGCAACGCAATCGCTCCCACCAGGATCTTCCCCGGCAAGTTGAATGTCCATCCAAGTGCAGAAAAAGCCTGCCAGGTGGCCAGCACGGGCAAGATCGAGAGCAGCAGGGCGTCCATCCCACCATAAACGATCCCACTCCAAAACAGATCGAAGGCCAGGGGCAGGCCGGCTGCCCGTGGCGAAACAGGCTGGGAGAGGATATTTCGGACCAGGAACAAACCCACAAGCAAGGCCCCGACAATCCCCCAGATCCAATTGTGACGGAGCAAATCTGCGACAGACAGGCCGCTCCACCGCTGGTAGAGATACATGAAGATGCTGACGATGATAACGTATGGGATCAGGAAGATACCGCGCGTCAGGCGCAGCCAGCCGGCGAAGATTCTGGCAATGGCAAAGCCGAGCACAGCTGCCGCTGGGATCCACATCAAGTAGCTCCACCACACTCTGAGGACAACCTGAGACGTGATTCCAAAAGCTGTGGATGGATGAACAAACGCGTCCATACTTCCTCCATTAATGGATTCGAAGTTAATTCGTTGTTAGATATTCTTGTTGGAATTCAGTTTATGTACTAATTTTATTATATGCGATTATGTCTCCTTTGCATAAATATTGTGATTACCGAACATAACTCGTCTCTCCGCCATTTATTTATGAAACACGTTGGCAAGCCCATCGGGAGTATAATGATCTAAAGAGTCCTATTTTTAACCAGGTTTCGGATACCGGTCGACTGCCATTCTTGGTGGGATTGTGGGACGAAAACTCGCCCTCATTATCGGCAACAGCGATTTCGAAGATAGCCGCCTGGCGCGGTTGGTGAACCCCACCGCGGACGTTCAGTCCCTGGCCGAGGTGCTGCGCGACCCGGAAATCGGGGGTTTCGACGAGGTGACCACCCTGGTCAACCAGCCGGCCACGGCAGTCCGCCGGGCGGTTGCCGGCTTCTTCGTAGGTCGAGGGCGGGATGATCTTCTGCTGCTCTATTTCTCCGGTCACGGGATCCGCGACGACCGCGGGCAGTTGTTCCTGGCGGTAAAGGATACGGAGCATAGTTTGCTCAGGGGGACGGCCATCCCGGCGGCTTTTATCACCGAAGAGATGGACGGCAGCCGCTCGCGCCGCCAGGTACTGATCCTCGACTGCTGCCAGAGCGGCGCGTTCTCGCATGGAATGAAGGGCGCGCCGGGCGCCAGCGTCGGCACGGCGGCCACCTTCGAGGGTACGGGATCGGGGCGCGTGGTGCTGACCGCAACCGACGCGACCCAGTACGCCTGGGAAGGCGATCGGGTGGTCGGCCAGGCCGAGAATTCGGTCTTCACCCATTTCCTGATCCAGGGCCTGCGCACCGGCGAGGCGGATGCCGACGCAGACGGTCGGATCACACTCGACGAGCTCTACAACTATGTCTACGACCAGGTGATCGATGAGACCCCGCTGCAAACACCGGGTAAATGGTCCTACGGGCAGCAGGGGGAGTTGGTTATCGCCCGCAATCCGCGCCCGGTTGTGAAGCCGGTTGAGCTGCCGCCTGACTTGCAGCAGACCATCGATGACCCCCGTCCCTGGGTGCGCGAAGGTGCGGTGCGCGAGCTCGACCGCCTGGTGCGCGGCGGTTCTCCCGGCCTGGCGCTGGCTGCCAGAGAGGCCCTCAAACGCCTGTCGGAAGACGACAGCCGGCGGGTGGCTGCCGCAGCCGCTGAGAGCCTGGCAGCTTACGAAGAACCGGGGCGCACCCCCGAGAAAGCCCGGGGGTCAAACAAAACAGTCCTTTCTGATGTGGAGCCTCTGGAGGCGCCAGAGGCCGATAAAGAGCTCTCAATCCAAGAAAGGACCGGAGAGGAGCGCCGGCAGCCGGCCCGGGAAAAGGTTGGATCGGACCGTATCGTTTCCCCGCTCGCTCAAGCCGGAAGCGTGACCGGCGAGCCGGCGGGTCAGGCAGCGGCCGCTGAAGAGACGCCGGGGACTCTACCGCCATTTACCAGAAAGCTCACCGGCGCGCTGCCCCGCTGGGCGATCTGGGTTGGACTGCTTCTGCTGGGCGGTTCGATCGTCGCTTATATTGCCAACCAGCAGGTCAATCCAGGCGGTACCCCTCGCCCCACCCCCACCCTTTCAGCCACCTCCCCTGCCGGGGCGCCGGCTGCTGGGCGGATTGCATTTTATTCGATCCGCAACAATCAGGGCCGCATTTATGTGGTGAACCCGGACGGATCGGGGGAAACCCGCCTGACAAATAACACAGCGAATGATTATTTCCCTGCCTGGTCCTCCGATGGCGAGCGTATCGCTTTCGTCGGGCTGAAGGGCGGAAACTCTGAAATCTTTGTGATGAACGCGGACGACTCCCGGCCAACCCAGTTGACAGATAACGCGTGGGATGATCGATCGCCTGCCTGGTCCCCCGACGGCACGCGGATTGCTTTTGTTTCAGATCGCGACGGCAGCCAGGATGTATACCTCATGAATGCGGATGGCTCGGGGGAGACCCGCTTGACAAACGACACGGCGATTGATCGTCCCCCTGCCTGGTCCGCTGACGGCACGCAAATGGCCTATGTTTCAGATCGCGACGGCAACAGTGAAATCTACCGCATCAACGCGGACGGTTCGGGAGAAACCCGGTTGACAAATAACAACTGGGACGATCTTTCCCCCACCTGGTCTCCCGACGGCGCCCGGATCGCCTTTAGCTCGAATCAAAGCGGCAGCTTTGATATCTATGGGATGAATTCGGACGGTTCGGGGGTAGCCTGGTTGACGAGTGACCCTGTGGATAATGAATCCCCTGCCTGGTCTCCCGGTGGCGCGCACATTGCTTTTGTCTCGGATCGGGATGGCAACAAAGAAATCTACCTGATGAACTCGGACGGCTCGGGGCAAACCCGGTTGACGACGAACTCTGTGGATGACAACTACCCTGCCTGGCTGCCATGATCGCACATAGACTGGCACGCCGGAGCGCTGAAGCTATAGCCGCTCTGCAAAATGAACCACCCGCATGAAACCATGCTGCTCGAACCAGTTCAATGCTGGTTGTAGAGAATTTCCCAGGTAATAACTTTCGGCTAAGCTTAACCACTGCTCATCCTGGGGATTTCCATCAGCGATTTTTGTTCGACCATTCTGGATAACCTGGAAAGCTTCCTGTCTTCTTTTCAACCAGGTCAAACCAATTGCCCAACAGGCATAAGTTTCGCCATCCAATCCTTCTGAGACACTCTCCTGTTTAGCAAAGTCTTCAACGGCGGTCAGGATGTCATTGGATGAGTTTATTGACAGGCCCCGATAAATTTTAAGGAGGTCCAGAAAAAGCCACCCGATTTCAACCAGACGCGGCCAACCTTTCGCTTGAGCTATCTGCAAGGTGCTGCTGATTAATGCAGCAGCCGCGTCATAGTCTCCACGCTGCAAAGTAATATTTCCCTGGGTATAAGGCCCAAAACATTCAGCCAGGTGATTTCCGGTAAGCCGGCTGATGGAGAGATATTCAGTTATACTCTGCTCGGCTTTATCTAAATTGAATTGATCCAAATAGATCAAACCGAGGTTGTAAAGACCAATTACTTCGATCCGCCGGTACCCAATCGAACGGCCCAATTCCACCGCCTTTTCATAACAGGCGCTGGCTTCAGCCAGATCACCGAGACTGTGCGATGCGATCCCTTTTGAGTTCCAGGCAGAAGCTTCCTCACGGTGGTTTTTTAGAGACTGGGCAATCCCTAGTAATTCGTTGGCGATTCTCCTGGCTTCTTCATTGCGACCCTGATCCAGGGCGACGTTGGTTTCACCGGAAAGGATGACCATGCGGTCGGGGCCTAAATCGAAATCAGAGAAGGTAACCCGCTCGCGGATATCCTGAAAGACTTTCCTGGCGCCTTCAAGGTCGCCGTTGATCTCTGATAGGAAATAAGCCCAGGCTTTGGCCCAATGCAGCCAAATGCGCTGGGTGTTCAAATCATCGGGAAGGCTGCGCAGGCGGCTCTCCACCTCATGATAAGCCTGAATGGCCTCAGGAGCACGGGCAAGTTGGGTGAGGACATTTCCTCTCAATAAGTGCAGGATACTATCCACCTCAGCGGGTTGCAAAGCAAACCAGCGCATCATCGGATTGGTCATTAAAGATTCAAGCCGAACCATAATCTCGGTAGGGATTTCTTCCGGGAGGATGGGAGCGTAATCAGTTTCGGCAGCGGCCTGCGCCAGGGTCAGGATCGCTTTTTCGCCTTCTCCGATGTAATTTTCAAGCTCGGCAATCTGGCAGGCAAGCGACATTCTACGGATACCTTTTCCCGGAATTCCAAGGGCGCATTTCATTGCTTTTTGATAATTTTGGATCGCATCCTGAGGCCGGTGGTATTTCGAATGGATCAGGCCCAGAACCTCGTACCATAGACTGGCCTCCCAGTTTTCCCCATTCTCATCGAGTGAACGGGCGATCAAAGGGATCAAGAGAGCCCCGCCTGGGTCCCAGGTATCCTGAGTCATGCGAAGCCGGCTGCGCGCCCAATTTTCCAGCCCTCGCAGCCAGCGGCTGCGTTCTTCGCGTGGAATCCGGGCCAGGACCGCTTCGTGCAGACGGCCGTGCCTGAAGACCGATTCCAGTTCACCGCTAAAGAATCGTGAAGTCTCATCATAAATTGCTTCCGTTTTATGCAGGCGGTCAAACCCTTCATTCATATCCTGGTTGGTTTTCTCCCAGATTCGTTCGATTGCATCCCGGGTAAAGCGCCGTCCCATCAGGGCGCCCCTTTTTGCCACCTCTTTTCCTTCAATTCCAAAACCTTCAATCCGCGCTTCCATTACTTCGCGGATGGACCCTGGTAAATCCGTATGCTGCCAATCCTTCTGGGAATTCAACAATCCATGTTCGTGTAAAAAAAGAACCATTTCAGTCGCAAAAAGGGGGTTCCCTTCGGTATGGTCAGCGATCCGGCGAGCCAACGCGGCCGGAATTGAGTCTTCTAACATGGTCGCAAGCCCCGGAGCCAATATGTCTGGGGGTATTTCTCGCAAATGGATTTCCTGGATCAGCCCATCTTTCACCCAATGGATCAGGGGTTTATACCAATTGGATGCTGGTGTAAAATCTTCCTCTCTCACCGTGATGATGATCAGCACGGGACTGCGCCAATCTGAATGTAAGGCCCATTCGATAAAATTGGCCGTATCCATGTCCCCTTTTTGGGTATCTTCCAGGACCCAGATCCAGGGCTCCAGTTGGGCATGTCTTTCTAACCAGGCTTTCAGTTCAGCATATGCCCCCTCCCATTTATTTCTCCCATCCATGTCATAGATATGGAAATCTTCCTGAAGTACCCCGGTTAAAAAGGCAAAGAACTCCACTGCCAGGGTGGCGCGGGCCGGATCAACAGAGGTGTACTCCTCAAAGACACCGGTCTGAAGCCTTTTAATGAGAGCTTCATCGCTCAGATCCAGAGGGAGGTTGAATACATTGCGAATTAATGAGTTAACACCGTGAGAAGGAAGGCGGGCGCTGTGATCAAACTGGACCACATCCACCCTGTAAATGATAGGCTGGCTCTGGAGCCATTCGCGTAATTCCCAAACCAAACGGCTTTTCCCAATCCCGGCCGCGCCACGTAACAGCAGCACCTGGAGAGTATTTGTGTCTATGGTATTTTGAAGGATTGCGTGGATCTGGCCCCATTCCTTCTCTCGACCCACAAAGCGCGGCATATTCACCAGCGGATTCTGGCGTTCCTCAACCACTTCATAGGGTTGGATGGCCTGTTTCTTACCCTTTAACTCAACCGGTGGTTGAACGACCAAAACGAAAAAACGTCTGACCTCTTCATAGACTGTCCGGGAAATCCACACTTTCCCAGGTGCGGCAGCCGATTGTATCCGGCTGGCCGTATTCACGGTATCGCCCATGACCGTCAAGCTCCCGCCCATTTCGCGAAACATGGCCTCGCCGGCATGAACCCCGACCCGCAGGGCAAAGTTAAAACCGCGCTCCTGATTGAATTGATGCGCCCTGACCTGCATTGCCTGGCCGGCGCGCACGGCATTTCGGGCTGCCGAGGGGTCCGGATCGGGCCAGCCAAAGATGGCGACGACGGCATCTCCGAGGAATTTATCGATCATCCCGCCATGCGCTTCGACCACCTGGCCCAGGCTCTGGAGTAAGTCACCCACTATTCGGGCGACTTCATCCGGTGGGCGGTCTTCGGCAAAGGATGTAAAACCGGCCAGATCGGCAAATACGATATTAACGTAACGAACTTCTCCACCTGGATATCCGGACATGGAAGGACGCGAGGGTGTCTCCCCATCCATCGGCATCCCACAAGCGCCACAAAATCGCAGTTTCCCAGCCAGCTCATCTGGCCATTCGGTTTTACAACGTGGGCATCGCATCATTTATTTTCATTCACAGCGAGATCTCAGAAAAGGTTCTTGCTCTCATCACCCATCATAAATTTCTTTTATTCCTGGTGTCTATAGGTGATTTATACCCGGCAGATGAGCCCTTTGAGATACGCACCTTCCGGGAAATTGAGCGCTACGGGATGGTCGGGTCCCTGGGTCATCGTCTCGAGGATCTGACCATCGACCCCTGCATCCAGGGCGGCTCCGGCGATGATCTTCTGGAATAATTCCGCCGAAATGGCTCCAGAGCATGAGAAGGTAAATAAAACCCCGCCCGGTCTGAGCAGCTTGAAAGCCAGCAGGTTGATATCTTTATAACCCCGCGCCGCGCGTTCGACTTGCGCGGCCGTAAAGGCAAATTTGGGCGGGTCGAGCACGATCAGGTCGAACGAGCGCGCCTGGTCGCGGAACGTGCGCAGCGCCTGGAAAACGTCTCCTTCCAGCCAGCTTGCTTTCTCTTCCGCCAAACCGTTCAAACGAGTGTGCTCGGCTCCATAGGCAAGCGCCTCAGCGGAAGTATCCACCGAAAGGACATGCTGGGCGCCGCCGGCCAGGGCGTAGATAGAGAAAGCCCCACTGTAAGAAAAGCAGTTCAATACCTCTTTGCCTGCCGACCACTGGCACAGCCGCGCCCGGTTGGGGCGTTGGTCCAGGTAAAAACCAGTCTTGTGCCCCTTGCGGACATCCACCTGGAACCTCAATCCATTCTCGAAAATCTCGACCGGGCTGGCCGGTTCGCTCCCGTGCAGCAGCCCCGCCGCCTCGGACAAACCTTCTAACCGCCTGACCTCTACGTCTGAGCGCTCGTAGATACAAGCCGCCCCGGTTTCTTCTGCCATGATCTCGGCGATGATGCTTTTCCAGCGCTCTGCTCCGGCGGAGAGAGCCTGGAGCACCAGGTGATCGGCATACTGGTCGATCACTAACCCAGGCAGCCCGTCCGATTCGGCATATACCAGTCGCACGGCATTCGTCCGCCCGTCTGCCAGGAAAATTTTCCGGCGTTCCATGGCTTTTAGCAGGCGCGCGCGAAAAAACTCTCGATCGATACTTTCCGATTCTTGGGTCGACCAGATGCGCAGGCGGATCTGTGAATTTGGGCTGTACGCTGCCCAGGCTACGAACTCACCGAGCCCGGTGCATACTGAAACTGTCTCACCCATTTCGGGCGAACCTTCGACGCGGTCAATTGCCCCGGAAAAGATCCAGGGATGGTGATGTTGGATGGATTTTTCGCGGCCGGGTTTTAGAAAGACTTTTTGCATGTGTGGTTACCAGGGGGTTCAACCATTAACCAGGGCCAATAAACCAGGCTCATCCAGGATACGAACCCCCAGGCTTTGCGCTTTCTCTAACTTTGAGCCGGCGTTATCTCCCACGACCAGGTAGCTGGTCTTTTTACTGATGCTGTCGGTCATCTTGCCGCCGTTCTGCTGGATCAGATCCTTGACCTCTTCACGAGAAAGCGTTGGAAGGGTCCCGGTGACCACGAAAGTCAGTCCGGCCAGCGGCTGCCGCTCGCCTTTCGGGCGTTTCTCGTTGAGCCCACTCGGCCAGACGCCGGCAGCGTGCAGTTTATCCAACACCTGCTGGTTGGCCGGCCGGGCAAACCAATCCACCACCGCCCGGGCAATATTGGGCCCGATGCCATCGATGGACAACAGGTCCGTAACGGTTGCGCGGCGGAGCATATCCAGATCTGGGAAGGAACGCGCCAGGTCCTCTGCGCCGACTTCTCCGATTCCACGGATCCCCAGGGCATTAATCACCCGCCCCAGCGGCCGCTGGCGGGATGCATCGATCGAAGCGATCAGGTTGTCGGCCTTTTTATCGGCAAAACTTTCCAGGTTGAGCAGGTCTTCTCGCTTCAACGTGTAGAGATCGGCGACATCGCGCACCAGGCCGGTGGATACCAGTTGTTCAACAATCTTGATCCCCAAACCGACGATATCCATCGCTCCCCGGGATACAAAATGTTCCAGGTTGCGCACCAACTGAGCCGGGCAGGCAGAGTTGACACAAAACCACGCCACTTCACCGGGCAGGTGTTCGGATGGCTGTCCGCAAACCGGGCAAACGCTGGGTGGAGTGTATGGCTGTTCTTCTCCGGTGCGGATATCGATCACCGGTCCAATCACATAGGGGATCACATCCCCTGCTCTCTTGATCATCACCCGGTCACCGACCCGGATATCTTTTTGAGCAATGTAATCGAAATTATGCAAGGTGGCCTGTTTAACGATCACGCCACCGATCTCGACAGGTTCCAGGATGGCATACGGGGTCAGCACACCCGTACGACCCACGTTGACCCCGATGTTATTCATCGTGGTGGTGACTTCACGAGCGGGGAATTTGAACGCGGTCGCACCGCGCGGATCCTTTCCCACCACACCCAGGTCGCGCGACAGGCGCAAATCATTGATCTTGATGACCATCCCGTCTACTTCGTACGAAAATTTGTCGCGCTCCGCTCCTAATTTCTGACAGGCATCGATCGCCGCTTCCAGATCCAGGCAGCGGCGGCTGGAGGAGCTGACCGGAAAGCCCAGGGCCCTCAGGTATTCCAGGGTGTCCCACTGGGTCATCGGGCGCGTCCCTTCCATGGTGATGATAGAGTAGACCAGCAGGGTCAGCGGACGCGATGCAGTCAAGATGGGGTCGAGCTGGCGTAGAGATCCGGCTGCCGTGTTGCGCGGGTTCAGATAAGTTTTCTCACCCGCTTCGAGCAGGCGCTGGTTGAGCTTTTCGAATTCCGCGATATTGATAAATACTTCCCCACGAACCACCAGGTAAGGTGGCGCATCTGGCCCATTCTCTGATACCGGGATACGCAGGGGCAGCGCCCGGACTGTACGCAGGTTGGTGGTGATATCTTCGCCAACCACGCCATCCCCCCGGGTAGCCCCTTGGACCAGCACGCCGTCGCGGTAATGCAGTACAACGGTCAGGCCGTCGATCTTGGGCTCCACCACAAAATCGGCTTTCTCCAGGCGGTCATCGATGCGCCGGTTGCGCTCGAACCAGGCCCGCACGCCGTCGGCATCAAAGGCGTTCGACAGGCTGAGGATCGGCGACGGGTGGATGACCCGGTTGAACTTCTCTGCCGGGGTGCTCCCCGCCCGCTGTGTCGGCGAATCCGGGGTGATCCATTCCGGGTGCTGTGCTTCGATCTCTCGCAGCGAGTTCATCAACCGGTCGTACTCGAGATCGCTGATGACCGGGGTGTCCAGCACGTGGTAGCGGTGGTTGTGGAAATTTATTTCACGGCGCAGCCGTTCAAGTTCTTTGTGAAGGGAGGTGTCATCCATAGGGGATATTATAAGATAATTTACGCCAGGCATACGCCCATGAAGGCTTATTCGTTGTATAATTTTGAGTATCTGGTGAAAAGTAACACAAAACCCGGCCTGACCGGGCAAGGAGGAGTGCATGAGTGCTGGCAGGATCATCGCTTATATTGTGGCTGCCATTTTGATTTTTTTTGGAATTCTGTTTATCTGGGGTGCATTCAGCCCGAATGGGAGCGTGGGGTGGATTTTGATCGGGGTGATCCAGGTTGGGATCGCTTTTGGCTTGATCTTTTTTGCCAGCCGCAAACCGGCGGGAAGCCAGGCGCCAGGACAGGTTACCTATAAAGTGGATCTGCCTGCCAATGTCAACCTGGATACCTTGAAATGCAAGTCCTGCGGGGGCGTCTTGACCATGGATAATATTCAGATGGTCGCCGGTGCGCCGGTGGTCAGCTGCCCATACTGCAAAACCACCTATCAGCTTACCGAAGATCCCAAGTGGTAACCCCAGAGCCAGGACGTCAAACCAAGCCGCTGGAGGACAACATCGTGAAAAAAAGCATCCTCTCCATAGCCATTCTACTCGCATTACTGGCCCTGGTATTTCATCCAGCCCAGGCCCAGACCTATCTGTTTCAAGTAGATCGGGAAGTTGTAAATTTTTATGTCAATGCCGATGGAACGGCATCCATCGATTATGTTTATGACTTTACCAATGACCCTTCCGCCTCGCCTATTGAGTTCGTAGATGTCGGGCTGCCCAATGGATCGTATGACATGTCCACTGTTACAGCCACAATCGATGGAAAGCCGATCACGGACATCTCAAAGGCGGACCCCCAGAATCTAGCCGGGGGGTCTTATGGTGTGACCCTGGCGCTCCACGAGAATGCGATCCAGCCGGGACAGTTTGGCAGGGTTCACCTCGCCGTGGGACGCATCGAGCGCATGGTATATCCGGGTGAAGATCCGGACCGGCCGGATTATGCCAGCTTCAACTTTATCCCCAACTGGTTTGGTCCGAAGTATGTCATTGGTTCCACCGACATGACTGTCACGCTCCACCTGCCGGATGGGGTCCAACCCGATGAGGCGGTCTACTATCCACCCAAGGGCGGTTGGCCGGGTCCTTTGCAGCCGGTTTCCGGGTTTGACGACCAGGATCGGATTTACTACACCTGGCAGAGCGACCAGGCCAGCGCCGCCGAGGAATATACTTTTGGCGGGGGTTTCCCCGCCAGCTATGTTCCTGCCGGCGCGATCGTCCGCCCTCCTTTGATCGACCCCGGGCTGCTGCTCTGCGTAGGGATTGGTTGTGTCTTTGTGCTGGTCTTTGGTTGGGGTATCTATTCTTCTTTCCGCAGTGCTGGGAAGCGTAAACTCGCCTATTTACCCCCCAAGATTGCCATAGAAGGCCATGGGATCAAGCGCGGCTTGACCGCCGTGGAAGCTGCCATCCTGATGGAACAGCCGCTGGATAAAGTCCTTACGATGATCCTGTTTGGGGTTATCAAGAAGAATGCGGCCAGCGTATTGACCCGCGAACCCCTGGAGATCCAGGTGACCCGCCCGCTGCCGGAGGATCTGCGGCCTTACGAAACCGAATTTTTGGTGGCCTTTAGTGAAAAGAAGGGCGCCGAACGGCGCAAAGCGCTGCAGGATATGTTCGTCAATATCGTCAAAGGCCTTTCTGAAAAAATGAAGGGGTTCAGTCGCAAGGAAACCATTGAATATTACCGCAGCATTATGGATCAGGCCTGGGCGCAGGTCGAGGCAGCCAACACTCCGGAAGTGAAAGCCCAGAAATACGATGAATCCCTGGAGTGGACCATGCTCGACCGGCGCTTCGAAGATCGCACGCGAGACGTCTTCCGCCAGGGGCCGGTATTTGTTCCGATGTGGTGGCCGCGTTACGATCCAGTTTATCGAGGTGGGATGGGTTCGGCCCCGCATGTCCCTACGGTCTCCACTCCCTCCGGCCAGCCCTCCATGTCGATGCCACACCTGCCAGGCTCTGATTTCGCCGCATCCGTGGTCAATGGCGTCCAGTCCTTCGGCGCCGGCGTCATTGGAGATCTCACCGGGTTTACCGGTGGGGTGACCAACACGACTAACCCGGTCCCCAAAACCACCTACTCCAGCACGCGCAGTGGTGGGGGCGGAGGCGGGCGTTCGTGTGCGTGCGCGTGTGCCTGCGCCGGGTGCGCCTGTGCCTGTGCGGGCGGCGGACGCTAGGATGCCTCCACGCCATTCAATGCGAGACAGCGAGATGAACCTGTGAATTTTCTGGATCAGGTTCGAATCCGTCTGAATACCTGGGCATCCGGGGTAAATCCATCCCCGGAGTCAATGAACCCGAGTATCCTTCCCCATTCGGGTCTGTTCCACTATTTGAAAGAAGAGCCCGGCGAGAAAACCCGCATCCACCTGCGCATCGACCCGGACGGGCGCGGATTGTTGATGGTCAACGCCAGCCGGGTTTATCACCTCAATCCGACCGCGGCGGAAATGGCATTTTGGGTGTTGCAACAGACATCTGAACCGGAGGTCATCCGCCATCTGACCCGCCGCTACGCCGTTTCCCGGGCGCAGGTGCAGGCAGATTTCCAACACTACCAGGCGCAGATCGAGAGCCTGCTTCACCCAGACGGCGCCTGCCCGGTCTGCGATCTGGAACTGGAAACAACCCTGCCGTTTACCGCCCGCCCGAGCGCCCCTTACCGTATGGATCTGGCGCTTACCTACCGCTGTAATAATGACTGCGCCCACTGCTACAATGCTCGCCCGCGCAGCTACCCCGAGCTGTCTACCTCAGATTGGATCCGCATCCTCGACCGGTTGTGGGAGCTGCGCATCCCCCATATCGTCTTTACCGGCGGCGAACCCACCCTGCGCGCCGATCTCCCCGAGCTTATCCGGCACGCGGAAAAAAATGGGCAGATTACCGGGCTGAATACTAACGGCCGCCGCCTGAGCGATCCTGGCTTTGTCGAACGCCTGGTAGATGCCGGGCTGGATCACGTCCAGATTACCCTGGAATCCCACGCTGCGGACATCCACGATAGCATGGTCCAGAGCAGCGGCGCCTTGAAGCAAACTGTCGCCGGGATCCGCAACTGCCTGGCCACGCGCCTGTTCGTGATGACCAATACCACTTTGCTGCGCCAGAACAGTTTAGCGCTGGGGGATACTCTGGATTTTCTGGCCGATCTGGGGGTACCCACCCTCGGGTTGAATGCGCTGATCTATTCCGGTCATGGGCGGACGGTTGGAAGCGGGCTCCCGGAAAATGAACTGCCGCCTTTGCTGGATGTAGCCCGGGAGAAGACTACCGCACGAGGCCAGAAGCTGATCTGGTACACCCCCACCGAGTATTGTCACTTCGATCCGGTCCAGATGGACCTGGGGGTAAAAGGCTGCACTGCCGCCCTGTACAATATGTGCATCGAGCCCGATGGGGCCGTTATCCCTTGCCAGTCCTATTACCAATCCCTGGGCTCTCTACTGGTCGACCCATGGGATTCGATCTGGAACCATGAAATTGCCACCCGTTTGCGCGAGCGGCGGGATCTGCCTGGGAAATGCCTGGGCTGTGTGTTCCTGGCCGAATGTGGGGGAGGCTGCCCCTTGTCCCGCCAGGTAAGCGCTGAATGCCATCCGTAATCATCTCAAATTCGAGGTCGCCATGAACCAGATCCGACAACTCCTCCAACGCATCATTTCTCCCGCACCTGTCCAGGCTCTCCCAACGGGGACGTTTCATTATCAGGCGCCTCCAGATTCGGAAACTCATTATCGCCTTCACCTGCGCATCGAACCAGATGGCAGCGGTCTGTTGATCGTCAACGCCAGCACCATCCTGCATCTCAACCAGACCGCCGCCGAATATGCATATCACCTGGTAAAACAGACCCCCGAAGCAGACGTCGCCAAACTGATATCTGCCCGCTACCGGGTCAGCCCCGAACAGGCTGCTAAAGATTTCGCCGATCTGCGCGACCGCATCCAAACCATGATCCTGATGCCCGATCTGGACCCCGTCAGCTTTCTGGATTTTGAACGTCAGGAACCCCATAGCGGCTCGCTTTCCGCCCCGCTGCGCGTGGATATCGCCCTGACCTATCGCATCCCAGAGGGGACAGATCCACGCGCCACCCCACGCGACCGCGTCCGCCGCGAGCTGACCCATGCCGAATGGCAGGCCATCCTGGTCAAAACCTGGGAAGCCGGCATCCCTCACATCGTTTTTACCGGTGGTGAGCCCACCCTGCGCTCTGACCTGCCTGATCTGATCGAACAGGCCGAGAAGCAGGATCAGGTCACCGGGCTGCTGACCAATGGTCTCCGCCTGGCCGAAACTGCCTATTTGCACAAGCTGCTGCAGAGCGGTCTGGATCATCTGATGTTGGTCTTTCAGCCTGAGTTGGATGAGTCCTGGGAAGCGCTGCGGGACGTGCTGGTGGAAGACCTGTTTGTTACAGTGCACCTGACCTTGACCCCGCACAACAAGGAACAGGTCACCGAGCTGCTCGACCGGTTAGCCGGCATGGGGGTCAAGTCGATTTCTTTGAGCGCCAGCCACCCTGACCTTTCTACTGAGCTTGAGACCGCCCGCCGGGCCGCTGCTGAGCGCGGCTTGTCGCTGGTATGGGATCTGCCGGTCCCTTATTCAGCCCTTCACCCGGTGGCGTTGGAAACCGACCAGGCAATTCCCAGTGGAGCCGGGAAAGCCTGGTTGTATATCGAACCGGACGGCGATGTGCTCCCGGCGCAGGGCGCGGAAACCATCCTTGGCAACCTGCTGGAGCAGCCCTGGGCGGAAATATGGAAGAGGACCTGAACCAGCGGCTCTCCCTCGCCGGGTGGCATTCTCGTTTCGAACAGCAGGCGCAGTGGACCTCTCCATTGCGCCGTTATTTATTCGAGCGAGCCCGCATCCAGGCCGCTGGCCGCATCCTGGATGTGGGCTGCGGAACCGGAGTTCTGCTGGCAGGTCTCCCTGCCCAGACCCAGGCGCAGCACTTTGGGTTGGATATCCTCCCTGAGCGCCTGAAATTCGCTCGCAGCGTCGCACCGGGTGCGCGTTTCGTGGGTGGAGACGGGCTGAGCCTCCCCTTTCCCCCCGGGATTTTCGACCTCGTCTTTTGTCATTTCCTGTTATTGTGGGTTTCCGACCCCCGCCGTGCCGTCACAGAAATGAGCCGGGTAGCCCATCCCGGGGGTTGGGTGCTGGCCCTCGCGGAACCGGATTATGGCGGGCGGATCGATTACCCGGATGATATTGCCGAATTGGGCAGGCTTCAGACACAGGCGCTGCGCAGGCAGGGCGCCGACCCGCATCTGGGCCGCCGGCTGGGTGAGATATTTACCTCGGCCGGACTGGTCAATGTAGAGGTAGGTCTGTTAGGCGGCCAGTGGCGCCTTCCGTACCGGGCTGAAGACTGGGATATGGAATGGCAGGTGATGGAAAACGACCTGGCCGGCCGGCTCTCCCCCTCGGAAATCGAGGTCTGGAAGAAACGCGACCGCCAGGCGTATCTGAGCGGGTCGCGCATCCTGTACGTCCCCACTTTTTATGCGGTAGGAACTAAACCAGAGTAGATGCCCTGATTGGGTTATCCCCCTGGTTCGTCAATCAGCGTTTCCAGGATCTCCACCGAATCCAGGACGTATCTTGGGCAGCGGGTCTGGAATAAACCCTCTCGAGCAGCTCTTGCGCGTTCATCCGGGTTGCTTAGATCGCACTCCAGCAGCTCGCGACATAAGATTGTCCCGTGCCGTTCCTTGAACCGGCTGGCCAGCTCCGCGACCAGCCGGTAGGTGGTCTCCGTATCGGTGCCGTACTTACTCCCATCCGTGATTACTTTTCCCCACTTTAGACCGATGACCATAAATCCCCCGGTTAAGGAGCCGCAAACCTCGCATAGCCGGCCCATCCCGGATCCAAATCCTGTGGCTATGCGCAAGGCCGTCTCTTCGTCCAGGTTGAAACTTTCCCTGAATGCGCACAGCACGGACTGCGCGCAGCCGTATCCCTTCGAAAAATAAGCGCTGGCTGTTTCGCTCCGCGTCATTGTGGCGTTTCTCCTTTGAGTTGAAAGGTTATAGGACCAGTATAGTCCAAAAAAATCTAGCTACCGGAAAGTTACGGAATGATGATCCGCGAATTGCGCTAATAATGAAAAGCTTTACCGCGCACCTGTCCAAAACAACAGGTGCGGGAAGACGCGAACTCCATTACGGGGACCTATGGGAGCACAAGGGATGAAAAACATTAAACACGAAGAGACAAAGTGAACGAAGATTTAAAATTTAAGGTTTTTCTTTGCGACCTTTGCGTTTCTTGGCGTCTTGGCGGTTAAAGCCTGTTCTGTCCCATTTTCCAGCCATACTTTTGAAATTCGCGAAATTCGCCTGTCCTGGATGTCTTTGTCCAGGGCGTAATTCGTGGTTGGTTTTTACAAACGCTCCGGAAACCAAATAAACCTTACAGATATTTCGCGGTTTCCCTAAATATCGCCGCGATCCGGCAGGCCTCGAGGGGATACCGGCCAACCGCCGTTTCATCTGAAAGCACCACCCCCCGGTAGCCTCTGCTGAGCGCGTCGTAGATAGTATAGACCTCGGAGCGAGTCGGATGGGCATGCTCGACCATGTGCTCGAGCACCTGACCGGCCAGGATCACCGGGACCGAGAGTTGGTTGAGCTGACCGGTCAAGCGGAAGGCAAGCTCGGCCATCCCCGGCAGCCCCGCCTCCGCGCCCAGGTCTCCCCGGCACAACCACAGCGCTTCAGCGCATCCGGCCATCTGAACGGCTTCGTCCACAGCCTGCCGGCGTTCTAATTTGGCGATCAAATAGGGATTTCGTCCGGCTGATTTCTGGATCAGCTCGCGATAGCGTCGCATCTCGAGCGTATCTTTGACATAAGAAACCGCGAAGCGGACGAATTCAAAACCCGCCGTTTCGCGGACGATGGTTTGATCCTTTTCGCTGAGTGTCTCTTTACGATACTCGCTCGAGGAAAAAGTAATCCCCTTACGCGCAGAAATCGCTCCACCCTGGGTTACCCTGGCCGTCAGCACTTCCTCACCCGTCGATTCGATCGCCAGGCGGATCTTGGCATCGTTGAGCACGATCTCACCCCCCGAAACAGCAGCCGCCCTGAAAAAGTCGGCGTGTGGAACGGGGAGGATGTGCGGCCGGTCAGCCTCAGCGCAGTGCCTGAGCTGGATAATTTCTCCCTCAGCCAGGTCTGTGTTTGCAAACTCACCCAGCCGCCACTTGCTCCCTTGCAGGTCCAGCACCAGAGGTGGACACATAATATGGATACCTGGCCAAAATCTTGAATACCGTTCCAGCCAGCGGGAACACTGCTCGATCGTCAGGTGGGAGGTGTTCAGCCGGAAAGCGGTCGCGCCCGCTGCGTACATTTCCTGCCACTGGCTTTCCATAGCGCTGGCAGGTCCAAGGGTAGGAATGATGTCGTAATTCATCATTTCATTATACCTTGCGAAAATTGCACGACCCGGCTATAATTGGCCTCGTTCGATCAAGAACTCGGGGCGTGGCGCAGACCGGCTAGCGCGCTTGCATGGGGTGCAAGAGGTCGGAGGTTCAAATCCTCTCGCCCCGACCACAGACCGCTTACATAGCGAAAATCGGGTGGTAACAGGTCGGAGGTTCGGAACTCTGGTGACAGAGGCCGAACCTCCGACTGTTTACATCGATTGCAGGATGTTTGGGTCAAAATAAACCAATATTCATGCTTTCGTCTTTATAAAATCTTCCAGTAACTTACGATTCCAGACCTGAGCTTCTATATAAGCACCGGTGTCATTCGGTAGATTCATGTTCCAATGATCTTCAGGTAATCCATGTTCGCTGACAAGCGATAATATCTCAGCCACTGTAAATACCTTCCCATGATATTCCGGAATGAAATATTCAACTGCCTTATCATTCATTAACCACCTGGAAACCATACTATCTGGAAAGGTGAAACTGATATCTAGCGGAGAAAAGAGGGACAGCGGTATCCGAATCTCTCCGTGAATTTGGCTATTCGGTGGATTATTTTCAATCCATTTTGATGATCCAAGAACCATACTAATCGGGTTTGGATCAGTGGGATGCCCACCTTTTTCGATAAAGGCTGAACGCACCCAATTTTCGGTTTGTCTTCTATTTTGTAGATATTGGGTTGGGTTGGAAAATCTTTCGAATAAAATATTTTCTTTGTATTGATTATAAAGATTCTCCATTACTTTCAAAGCTTCTTGATCTGGCAAATCGGAAAGGCTTCGAAACGGTATGGTGTCTGTACTGTAGTAATACGTTAGATAATCAATCATCTGTTTAATCAGCCTGGCCCCACGATTATTTATTAAACCTTCCTCTGACCTCCGTACATCAACGGCATCCTCGTTCTCATCGCCGTGTACCTTGACCAAATGGAACCGGAAGTAGGCGGAAGATTGTTCCCAAATTCCTGCCAAACGCGACCAGACCTCCTGGCCTTCTGTTCCTTTTCAGAAGCAGCTTGACCAAGAGGTCTGTTCCTCCTAATCCCCAATTTGTTAATCGGGGTTTAATTATTGTAATGAGGCAAAAACGTTTCTCATTTGCGAAAGGGCAACCTGTCGCCGAGTATCTCTTATCCGTTCCCAAAGGGCGATGGGCCCATCTTGAAGTCCTGGCTCTTCCAGCGGGCCAGGAAGTCCTTGGCTTGTTCTGGCGTTGAGACCAGATCATAGCCCGAATCGATGAAGTCCGGGAACGTCTTCTTGTGCTTGACGATGTCATACATGATGCCGACGCCGTCATAGCCCCAGCCAAAGTACTTCTGGCCGATGAGCCCTTGCAGTACTCCGTCGATCAGGTCCTGGCACTCGGCTTCCAGCGTGTCCCAGGTGACCACCTTGGTCTTTCCTTTCGCAGCCAACAACTTGGGCATGGCCTTAATATCGCCAAACAGAGGCCAGCCGCCGATGAAGAACCAGCCGCCCAGATCTGGTGTGGCCGTCATGCGGTTTTCCACGACTTCGGCGCCTTTCTGGATATCGTCATTGCAGGCTTCGATGTTGATCAGCTCCAGGTCGGTTTTATCTAGCACAGCCCGCACGGCCTTGATGCGTCCTTCCAGGTTGGGAGCGCCTGGCACGCCGGTTAACATGCAGTAGGTGCGGCTTGGGTTGTCCTTCATCACGTCGACAAAGAGATTCGCCCCAGCCGTAGCAGCCTTCTCAACATCGAAGCTGTAGAAGGCCAACCGCTTGGAGTCGGGCGAGTCGGAGTCCCAGGTAATGACGGGTATACCCTTGTCCATCGCCCTGTCGATGACCGGCTTGAGAGCGTCGGCATCGTTGCACGACAGGCCCAGGCCATCACAACCCTTGCTGACCACATCATCCAGCAGGGCAGCCTGCTTCTGTGCGTCGGCATCCGCCGGGCCGACCCATTGGAACTCGACGTCTCCCAGTTCTTGGGCGCGCATCTGGCCACCCACCTTAGCCACATCGAAGACCGGGTTGTTGGTGGCTTTTGGCGACCAGACGAAGAGCAGCTTCTTCCCGCTGGATGCCGCAGCCGCGGTGGTCGGGGCTGCCGCCGGCGCCTGTGTTGCAGCCGGTGCGCAGGCAGCCAGCACGCTACCCGCCGCCCCAACAGCGGCCAGTTGCAAGAATTTACGCCGTGACAAATTTCTAGACATTGCAATCCTCCTTCCTACAATCGTGCATTGGTCGGGCGGGTCTTACGGTTTTCGGATAATCACACCCGCCGTCTTTTTTAATGGCGGATTGATAATATCCCGCCATTTTCCCCAACTTGTATATATGGAGGTGGATGGCCACGGAGAAACCGATGAACCCACCTTACAGGAATAGGATTACGAGCGCCGCTGCCGGTAAATATCAATCAATGCGGCGAGGATGATAATTCCTCCGATAAACGCCTGCTGCCAGTAAGTCGGTACGTTGAGCTGCACCAACGCGTTATACAGCACGCCGATAATCAACGCTCCCAGCACTGCGCCAAAAACGGTACCGCGGCCGCCGTTGAGGCTTACCCCACCAATCACCGCCGACGCGATCACATTCAGTTCATAGCCGTTTGCCTGGGTTGGTGCCGAAACGCCCAGGCGCGAGACGACCAGGATGCCCGCCAGCCCACTGAGCATCCCAGACATGATATAGACAAAGACCTTCACACTGCCCACCGGCAGGCCGGTGAGCAGCGCGCTGGTCTCGTTCCCGCCGATCGCATAAATGTAGGTGCCCCAGTGGTGATAGGTCAGGAAGAGCCCAATGACAATGGCCATTACCACCAGGAAGATCACCGGGATCGGCACCGGTCCGATATATCCCTGGCCAATCAGGGTAAACGCGTCGGGGAAGTTATGGACTATCTGACCGTTGGTTGTTCCCACTACGATGCCGCGTGTCACGCCCAGCATCCCCAACGTGGCAATAAATGGGGCCAGGTGCAGCCGCTGGATTAACAGTCCGTTGATCAGCCCAATCACACCGCCGGCCAAAACACCCAATAAAATGGCCGGCACAACTGGTAAGTACCAGTTCGTCAGTCCCAATGCGCATATCAGCCCGGCGAAGGCCATGATTGACCCGACCGAAAGATCGATGCCGCCGGTGATCAGCACCATGGTAATGCCCAGCGCACTGATGGCGATATCCGAATAGTTGCGGGCGATGTTGAACAGGTTGTCCGAAGTGAGGAATGTGCGGGTGGTGATGGATAGAAACAGGCACAATAGCAGCAGTACCGACAGGATGCCCGCTTCGGGCCGGCGCAAGGCTACCCGGGCAACTGCCAGGATCTGCGCGAGGATACCACCAGGTTTTGTTTGCTCTTTAATCATATCTGGCGCCGATTCTCCTTTCCTGCCATTTCGGATCTCTTCATTGATTTCACGCTGGCCAGCTCCAGAACCCGCTCCTGGGTGGCTTCCTGACGAGAGAGGGCCCCAACGATTTCTCCTTCAGCCATTACCAGAATACGGTCGCTCATGTTGAGCACCTCAGGCAGCTCGGAGGAGATCAGGATGATGCCAATCCCTTCCTGGGCTAGCTTGTCGATCAGAATGTGCACTTCCGCCTTGGCGCCCACATCCACCCCGCGGGTTGGCTCATCCAGGATCAGCACTTTTGGGCGCAGTGCAAGCCACTTGGCCAGGACCACCTTCTGCTGGTTGCCGCCTGACATCTGTTCGGCCTTCAAGCTGACCTGGGGCGGGCGCACCTGCAGGCGTTGCACGTAATTTTCAACCAGGCTGTTTACCGAATGCCATTTCACGAAACCGTTCCAGGTCAGCTGGTGCAGTATGCTCAAAGCAATGTTGTCGCGGACCGACATCATCAAGATCAAACCCTGCTGTTTGCGGTCTTCTGGGACGTAACCAATACCCGCTTTCACCCCGTCCTGGGCCGAGTGGATGATCACCGGCCGACCATTCAGGAGAATTGAGCCGCTGTCGTAATGGTCCGCCCCAAAAATGCAGCGTGACATTTCTGTGCGCCCCGCTCCAACCAGCCCCGCAAAACCCAGGATCTCCCCGTGCCGCAGTGTAAAGTTAATGTTATGAAGCACGCCTTTACGCGTCAGCCCCTTTACTTCCAGTACAGTTTCTCCTGGTTGGGTTTCCGTCTTGGGGAAAAGCGTATCCACCATGCGCCCCACCATCATCTTGATCAACTGCTCGTTGGTGATCTGTGCCACCACTTCCTGCCCGACAAGCTGGCCGTCCCGCAATACCGTCACCCGGTCCGCAATCTGCCGCGTCTCCTCCAGACGGTGCGAGACGAACACGACTGCAATTCCGCGCTGCTTTAGCTGGCGGATGATGTCGAATAAGCGATTAACTTCCTCATCCGGCAGCGCCGAAGTCGGTTCATCCATGACGATGATCCGGGCGTCCTGCGCCAGCGCCTTGGCGATTTCGGTCAACTGTTGGTGCGCCACCGACAGGTTGGAAACGCGTTCCTCTGGGTTCACCATACTGCCCACCTGGTCCAACAGCACCTGCGTAGCGTCCCTGCGCGCGCGGTGATCGACAATCCCCAGACGGCCCATCAGGCCAGGCCGCCGCTGTGGGTCATGGAGGTAGACGTTTTCTGCAACGGTTTGATTGGGGGTAAGGTTGAATTCCTGATAAATCACAGTGATACCCAGCCGCTGCGCATCCCGCGGGCTGTGGATTTCCACCGGCCTACCGTTCATCCAGATCTCACCTGCATCGCGCGGGTACGCTCCAGCCAGGATTTTGATCAGTGTGGACTTGCCCGCCCCGTTTTCCCCTGCCAGCGCCATCACTTCCCCGGCATTCAAATAAAAATCTACATCGTCCAGCGCCTGGATGCCGCCGAATCGCTTGCTGATGCCTTTCATTTCCAGCAATGCGGTAGATACCATTTCTTTTCCTGGAGAAAAAATTCTGAACCCAATTTATTGAGAATACATAACCAGCGCGGAAATAACAATCAACTTACGTTGGATGCAGGTATAGATTTTTACGGAATATTGCCCATTTCGAATGCGTGGGTAAGCAAGAAGTAGATATTCTTAAGAGCAGAGTTAAATATATTACGGCAAGTAAAGATCATAACTGGCCGTCACCGCCAAAGCTTAAAACTATACAAAAACGGTCCCCGCAGTCGTGGAGACCATTTTGAGTAAAAAAATCAAAATTTGGTAGCCAGGTGCTGTTGACAGTCTCTTGATTGAAATAGAGGGGTCTATTGCCCTGGAGGGCGGTAACTGTCTGTCCTACCAGGTCCTTAAGGCTGTTAATAAGCCACCGTTAGAATATAATTACATACAGTTCTTCTAAGGTTTAAAAACGGACAAGCAGCGAAAATGCGAAATGCGCGCAGAATCATGTTTATGAGCGGTGTGCAAACTCGCTCCGTTTAATGAACAGTCACGCGCCTGGTTCTCTTTAAGTCGTCGAAAGGGTGGTATCTACATGGCGCCGTCGCAATTTCATTCGTTATTCAACCTTCTGGCTATCCTGTTGATAATTGCCTGTACGGTTTCCACCCACTCGGTGGCTGCCCAGGCAGACGATATTTCTGAACTGGTTCGCCTGATCAATGAGCTCCGGGCCAGTTATGGCCTGGACCCCTACATCGTTGATCCTGGCTTGATGGCTCTTGCTCAAGAACATTCTGAGTACCAGGCCTCTATCCAAACCAGTACGCACCAACATAGCGACGGTAGGACCCCTCCGCAGATCGGTGTGGTTGAAAATGTGGCCGGCGGAGATATTGGCTTTCTGGAGCCCTATGCCGCCGTATATGAAATCTGGGCGGATCCAGTGCATCAGCGGGCGATGATTGGTTTTTCGGTAGGATCGATGGGGGTGGGGATCGCCGATGATGAGACAACAGTTTATTACACACTCGAAGTCCGTCCAGCTAACAAATCTACCTCCGAATTCAGCGCTTCCAGAACCGCATCGGCACCATTAACGCCTATCCCTCTCGCCACTCTGGTTGTATCAACCCCGCACCCCGACGGGTCTATCGTTCATATCGTTGGTTATGGACAGACGTTATGGGCTATAGCCCTGGCTTATGGCGTCCGGATAGATCAGATCCGGGCATGGAACAATATCGCTACTGACTCAAACGACATCTATGCCGGACAATACCTGCTCGTTCGCCCAGCGAACCTGGTGACGGCATCGCCAACCTTCCTAACTGAACCTGGCACGCAACAACCTTTGGGTATCATGGTATCCACGGGGATGGACACCGTTGAGCGAACCATGACCCCATTACCTCCAGGCAACACACCAACGGTTACTGAACTCGCATTACTGAGCCGTCCCACGGGCGATGAAGTACAAGATGACACCCAGGCGTCGTCCAAAGTCTTACCGGCGGGATCAGGGTTGCTGACTCCGTTCCTTGCCGGGGGCAGTATCTTGATCGGGTGCGCTCTTCTGTTGTTCCTGATAATAAATAAAAAACCATCCTGACTTGCCTCCTTCCTGCCCTGCATTTATGCTGATATGCTCGATTTGAACCCGTTCGCCTGATCCCCGGCGCCTCTGTAATTTTCAAAAAAGCTGTTGACCTAGAGTTTCTGTTTACACTTTATCCGTGTCGATAGATGAAGAACCCGGCTGCTTTTTGTATCACCAGGCCAGCTTCATCACAACGTTTATCACCGAACAATTCCCCGATATTCGACTCGGCAAGGATCTGAATTTCTTCCCCCTCCCAATAACGAGCAGCTTGGGAACCCGCTGCTGGTCGCCGGCGACTTGTTCGGCATGTTCAACGCCACACCTCAGGCGTGGGCCTTGATGGAGTACTTGACCACTGCCGAAGCCCAGACGATCTGGGCGGAGAGAGGCGGCTTTATAATTAAGGCATGCTCGCGCCTATTTTGGCCACGAAGTTGTATATCTCCAGCCGGGTCAAAAAGTACAATAGAAACCAACCGGGGGAGGGTTCGTCAGAGCCCCTCGCCACGGTTGATCACATGATGCCTCATATCATCAGCCAGGTCATGACGACCGCACCCCGAGCAGACAAGAGGTAGGGAATTACGTGCTCTGCCAGCCACTCGAGAAAAAATGGCACCGCCGGCGGTGCCAGCACGGTTGTGAAAAGATCAATCGTGGCATGCGTTGCTGGCACTCCCCTATGATCGCTTTGCCAGAACGAAGTGCATCGCTCCAGCAGTGGCAACGTGCTCGGTGCAGTGGTAGCCCAATGCGAGCGTATTGAGGTTGGCGAAAAGGTGTTCGCCGGAGCCTAGAAGAATTGGGCTGATGGCGAGATGCAATTCGTCGATAAGTCCGGCTTCGAGATACTGGCGGATTGTGGCGACACCGCCGCCAAGCCGAACATCCTGCCCGTTGGCCGCATGACGGGCGCGCTCTAACGCCGCGTGAATACCATCTGTGACAAAGTGGAAGGTGGTGCCGCCGTCCATAGCAATTGACTCACGGGGGTGATGCGTTAGCACGAAAACCGGGGTATGGTAGGGAGGCGCATCGCCCCACCATCCCTTCCAACTGTCATCCGGCCAGGAGCCTCGGATCGGACCAAACATGTTGCGCCCAAGAATCCAGGCGCCGATGTTTTTGAAGCCACGGGCCACAAACTCGTCATCCTCGCCCGTGGTGCCGCCTTCGTTGCCATACATCTGTTGAAACGTTCGGGTTGTAACTATCCATTCGTGGAGGGATTCGCCGCCGACGCCGAGCGGGTTCTCAAGACTCTGGTTGGGTCCGGCACCATAACCATCGATGGATATTGAAAAACTGTTGACACGAAGCTTAGTCATGATATCCCCTGACCATCAGGAACCAGGGTGTGTGCCAGGCGGACCGGCAAGAACCCTGGGGACATATTCAAGCAGCTGAAGTCTCCCGTCAAACGTCCGGCTGGCAACCATGTCGAGGGCGACATCGGGATAACCGTCGTAGATCCGGTCGTAGCCGGTGCTCCCGGTGATCACGGGGAAGACGACCACCCGGAAACGGTCCACGAGGCCTGCCTTGAGAAGCGACCGGCACAAGCTGAGGCTGCCAAGAGTGCTCATTGGGCTGTTGCCTTCCCGCTTCATCTCTCTCACAGCCTCGACCGCATCCCCGCTGATCAGCCGGGTATTTGCCCACGACAATGGGGGTTGCAGCGTCGAGGAGAACACCACCTTAGTCGCTTTGGTAAGTTCATTCACGCTGACTTCTTCGTCGCTTCTCAGATCCGATTCCGATGCCCCAGATTGAGAGGCGAATCCGGACATCAGACGGTACGTGTTCGCTCCCATCAAGATTGTATAGTCGCGCTCGGGCTGCTGACCGAGCCAGCCTAGATACTCGGGCCCCTCGAGCCCCCACCAGCCGGGCCAGCCTTGCGCGGCACCGTAGCCGTCCAGTGATGTGATGAAGTCTACTAACAGTTCATTCATGGAAGTTCCTCCTTTGTGGTTGCGTCCGAGAGTGACCCCGGCCATCTCCTCGATTGACGCTTTTAGTTCGAGGCATAAGCGACTGCTTCCCTCATTCCTCGTTATGCCAATTCTTTGCCTCTTCTCTGTTCGTCGGGAATACGTGCCATGAATTCCTCAGTGGCTGGTCTATTCAAAGTGAGCTTCAACAAAACCGCATGATCTCTAACACACCCCCTTAAGGAACGTCATTGGGTGGATCATAAGACTCGACGAACACAGGCAATCGGGCAGCGCCCGTCGGGCCATCTGCACCCTAATAGATGAGAAATGCAAACGCACATCGTTTATATTTTAGATACAAATAGTATACTATCCTTTATGGACAACAGCCGCGCCGAAGTCACCGGGCTTTTACTGGACATTGGAGTGAGGGACTACGAATTTTCCTCATTGCACTTTGCATTATTTGGTAAGCTGATACTGCTGAAACAGGACTCCCGTGGGAAGCGCCCGCGATTCGATGAGTTCCAGATCGATGCGCTTCCCATCTGGAAATAATCGCTTGCCGCCGCCCAACACGAGCGGATAGACATGCAAACTGTATTCATCCACTAAATCGTTTTCTGCCAGAGTGTGAATCAGCACGCTGCTGCCGTCCACGAGGATGTTTTTGCCGGGTTGTTCTTTCAACTTGCGCACTTCTTCCACGACATTGCTGCGGATGAGCGTTGAGTTCCGCCAATCCGCCGCGGACTTCAACGTGGTAGATACAACGACCTTACGGATGCCGTTCATCACATCTCCAAATGGATCGCCAGCCGGCATCGGTTCGAACGCGCCTCCATGGGTTTGCCATGTCTTTCGTCCCAGCAGCAGCGTGTCGGATTGTGCTATCACTTCAAAAAAGTGTTTACCGATGTCATCATGCCAATACGGCATTGTCCAACCGCCATGCACAAAGCCGCCATCGGTATCTTCGTCTGCGCCACCCGGCGCCTGGATCACGCCATCCAGCGAACTGAACTCATGAACGATAATTTTTCTCATGGCTACTCCTTTTCAACAGTCGGGTCCATTGCGTACAGGGTGTATGCAACAGCTAACACGGCTTACGAGGTCTTCACCACCTCATAATGCATCATCATCGCGCCAGAATCATAAGTTACGGATTCACGAAGCCGAAGGTTTGTGCGCTGCGTCAAGTTAGCAAATAGCGACTGACCCACGCCAAGGATAACTGGACAAACGTCTAAGTGAATTTCATCTGGGTATCTTATTGATGACACGGCCAAGGTCTCTAATAATCGCTTCAGCCTTTTCGTCATGTTCAGCGGCCATCCAATAGTCAGACATAGAATACCCGCCTACGCCCAATATCACTGCATCGGCTTGCTCTAGTCTTGCTAAGTGGTCTTGATTGAGTGGCTCATCATTGGCAATCCAGTCTAGCTCGCCTTGAGGTCCACTAATCATGCCGTCTACTGAAATCATCATTTGTAACAAAATACGCCCCATGGATTGTCTCCATTATTAACGTTATAAAACTTACTTTCTCATCCGCCCCATGACGTCAAAGGATAGTCGGGTAACCTGGGGAGCAACCTGGGTTAATTACCGCCTTGTGGTGGTGGTAACTTATCGTGAGACTCGGCCTTACGTTTCTACCTGACCCTCGTATAGGTCAGATCCAGGTCTTGCTCCCAATTGGAACCATCTTTCGACAATTCCCCATGAACCGTGATGGTGTTCCGGTCTTCGCTTATCTTGCCTGTCATGCGTTGCATGAAGCCTGGCGCATTCCGCCACATCTTCCATACGCTACCCTCAACAGTCATCTCGTAGATCCTCGAAACGCCCCGCTCATCGTAATAGAGCATGGAACAGAGCCCGGTAGAATCATCTCGACCGATGACTGCGATGCCATTTGGAGGACCCGATTGCTCAAAGAATGTTTGCCAGACGAGGAAAGCCCCTCCTTCCAGCCACTCAAAGGATGCGCGCCCGCGTACAGGGGCAGGAATGAAAGGATGTGCACCCAGCAAATCCCACTCACCAATCAAAACTTCCATGTGATTTAGCGCCGGATTCGGCTTTATCCACGATCGGTTTGATTGCTTATTCATGTTCTATCACTTCCTTTCCTGTGGCCGATAGATTATTGTCCGTCTTATTATTCTCTCCTTTCGAACCGTGCTTGCTTCCTCTATTCTCCAAAAAATTTCTGTACTGGCTGGATTGCGCGCGATACATCAGGATACGCTCACCGGTACCCGCTGATCGGGATGACCGGTTGGATCAAGGGTCCAATGTTCCAATACCGTTGCTCGATACAGGCGGTAAACCGCAGGCGCTTGCACATCCTCAGCCTTCCATTTGCTCGCCCCATCCCGCTGCGACCTTTGCGAATAGATATCAATTGCCTCGATTAAGTCATCGCTGGGCAGTTCTTCAGCGGCAGCCAGCATATATACGCCTTGACCGGTACCAATGGGCGCTTGTGAGTCGAAAATTACGACGCTGATTTGCGGGCGCACGGCAATGTTTTGTGAATGCCTGGCATCCGGCGATGAGACCCAATAAAAGACCGTATACCCGGTAGAAGCAAAGTAAACCGGCGAAACCCAGGGCTGTCCGGCCGTATCTGCAGTACCGAGTGTCATATACAGATTGGCGTCGATGATCGTCCTGGCGATTGCCCTGAAATCCTGAGAGCGATTCATTTGTTTTGCTCCCTCCTGTATGGTCGGCGGCAATTAAATACAACAATATAGGTATACATTATCCGCTATTTATTGTACCCAAAAATGTACAGGAGTTCTTAAAAAAGTGAGGGGCTGCGCGCCTTCTTTCTGGTCAGCCCTTAAAATAACCCTTAGCCAGGATTCACCGGATTCCCTTGCTCAGGTCGCAAAAATTCCTCTATTTAAGGTACAATTTATTCAATTCAGGTCCCGGGGGTCATTTTGAAAGGATCGCCAGGGGTTTGACCGACCAGGAATGGGGTTATCGTCCGGCACCCGGAAAAATTGCCGGGCTCTACAGACTGGCACATTTATATTCAATGTCATCCAACGATCTACGGCTGGGGATGGGGTATGGTTCGTCAACCTGCAGCCGCTCTATTCTGGCAAACAGACCGCCCCGGTTGTAATCGATTCCGTGGCTTTGGCGTCCCCCGGAGAACCAGCTTGTGCAGTACCTGCAGGTTAACCGGTTCCATTTCCACCATTTGGTGAACGTTCGATTTGGAGGAAAACCATGAAAACGAGGTTTGGTTATCTATGGAGGATCCTTCTGGTTACATCCATTCTTCTGGCTGCCTGCAGCGGTGTGGATGCTACTGAAGTGATCCCTGAAACCGGCATAGAGACCACAGTCATAACCGAGGCTCCTGCTGCGACTGCAGCGGTGACACAAGAAGCCGCGGCCACCGGGACTGCCGCGCAACCCACCGCAACCGGAGCGGCCGCGGGTGGGGCAGCTGGACAGATCGGCGGTTCGGTCAGTGTGATGGGGGTGTGGGGCGGCGAGGAAATGGATAATTTCCAGGCCATGCTGGCGTCTTTCGAAGAGCAAACCGGGATAGATGTCGAGTACCTGCGCACCCGCGATATCACCACAACCCTCGCCGACCGCATCCAGGGCGGCGTCCTTCCGGATATCGCCGGGATCCCGAACCCGGGCGCCATGCGCCAGTATGTGGCGCAGGGAGCATTGACGCCTCTGGATGATGTACTGGATGCCACCCGCATGCAGCAAGAATATCCTGAAGGTTTCACGGATCTGGCGCAGGTCGATGGACAGATCTATGGGGTCTTTATCAAAGCCACGGTGAAGAACCTGGTCTGGTATCGCCCGGATGTCTTCCAGGAACGCGGCTACCAGGTCCCCCAGACCTGGGAAGAGCTGCAAAGCCTGGAGCAGCAAATCATCTCAGAGGGCGTGGCGCCCTGGTGTATTGGGGTGGAAACCGGCTGGCCGGGCACCGACTGGATCGAAGGCCTGATGCTGCACACTGCCGCACCGGAGACCTATGACGCCTGGTCGGAGCACTCCATCCCCTGGACCGATCCGGCAGTTGCCGATGCCTGGAAGGCCTGGGGGCGGATCGTGGGCGACCCTGCAATGGTGTACGGTGGGCCGCCCTTCGTCCTATCCAATAATTCCGGTGAGGCCGCTTTCAACCTGTTCGACGAAGAACCCGGCTGCTTTCTGTATTATCAGGCCAGCTTCATCACGACCTTCATCACCGAACAATTCCCCGATGTTCGCCTCGGCGAGGGTCTGAATTTCTTCCCCTTCCCTCCCATCAATGAGCAGAATGGGAACCCGCTGCTGGTCGCCGGCGACTTGTTCGGCATATTCAACGACACACCCCAGGCGCGGGCCTTGATGGAGTACCTGACCACTGCCGAAGCCCAGACGATCTGGGCGGAAAGAGGCGGCTATATCGCGCCCAACCGGGCCGTATCCCCCGATGTCTATCCGGATGACAGCACCCGCGCGGTTGCCCAATCGTACGTGGAGGCTGAGAGCGTCCGCTTCGACGCCTCCGACCTGATGCCCCAGGCCGTTCAGGAGGCTTTCACCCAGGGGGTATTGCAATTCGTCGAAGACCCGGGCTCGCTGCCGTCTATCCTGGAGAACATTGAAGCCATCGCCCAGGAGGCTGATGAGCGGTAAAACCGGGGCGATCTTGGGATATTAAGCTATTTGGAATCGCCCTGTTTTTTAGATCGAAAAGCTCATTATTCAAACTTGAAGCGCCAGATGGCAATACCGAAGAACGCCAGCGTATAAGCCAGCAGCAAGCCGGCCGGCAATAACGTCGAACCGAACCCCAACCCGCGTAGAACGATGTTCTGGAAGCCATCCATAGCCCAGGCTGTCGGCATCAGGTGACCGATGGACGAGAAGGTCTTGCCTGTCACTTCAAGTGGGAACCAAGCCCCGCCCAAGGTGGAAAACACGAACATGGCGATCAGGCATAGCACGATCACCTGGTCTTCCCGCCGGGAGACCGCGCCTATGAGCAGCCCCAGGCTTGCGGCCCACAGCGCCAGCGCAGCCATCATCAGCAGCGTGCCAAACGGTTGGCGCAGGTAATCCACACCGAAGGCAAACTGCCCCAGCGCCACCAGGAGCGTTTCCTGAAGCAGCACCACAAGGAACATCGCCAGGATATGCCCAGCGATCACCTCAGCCCGGCGGATTGGCGTGGTCATCAATCGCTGGAGCGCACCTTGCTTGCGTTCCAGTACCAGGATCATACCTGAATTGATCAAGCCAAAGATGGCAAACTGCACAATCATACCCGCCGAGGATTGGGTGAAGCCGTTAATCTTCAAACTCTCCTTGACGACGCCAGCTGCGCCCGTAGCCAATTCAACCCTCACCGAGAGCGGCGGATCACTCCAACCGGCAAGCGCAGTTTGAAAAGCCTCTTCAAAATACGCCTGCCTCGCCGTGTTGTCCACAAAACCGGCCCGTTCCTGGTACGCATCGGCACTGATGTGGGCGCTCTCGACCGCGCCCATCAGCCGGGCGACGACCGCATCCAGCGCGGTAACGACTGTGCGTCCACCTACCGCGGCCTGGTCAACAATTACCCCCAGGCTCATTGCTCGGTCCGCGGCAAGCGCCTGGCTGTAGCCGGCGGGGACATTTACGACTGCTGCCACCTTCCCATCGGCGACCAGTTTGGCGGCGCGTTCAACCTGCTCGCCATCCAGCGCCACCGGGCGCACCACCTCCGAGCCCTCCAGCAACGCCTGCAAGCCGGCGCTGATCTGTCCGCTTGTATCGCTATTGATCCAGCCCACTGGCAGGCGCGGGTCGTTCTCCGCCTCGCTGCTGAACACCGCGCTGAAGATCACCCCGAAAAACATAGTAAACAGGATTGGCATCACCACCAGAAACAGGGCTGATCTCCAATCCCGCAGAATTTGCTTGATATCTTTGATTGCTAAATGGATGACACGCATGGTTACCTCCCTCCCCCGCTATGCAAAGCGCCGGCGGAACAGCGCCGTGCCGACCATCAGGAACCCCGCGCCCATCAGGCACAGGACAAGAACGGTGACAAGCGCCTGCCCCGGTCCCGCCCCCGAAAGCGCCAGCTTCCAGCCTTGCAAAGCCCAACCTTGCGGCACGATCAACGTAAACCTATCAAATGCCGCCGGCACGTTAGGGATTCCTGTGGTAAATAACCCACCCAACAGCCCAGTCAGGGTCATCACCCCGCCCATCACCGGGCCGGTCTGGCGCGTGCTTTTGATGAACGACATCAGCATCACTCCGAACCCGGCGGCGGCCACGATCAGCCCAGTGGCGACAAGCGCTACCGTGGCCGGCTGCCCCCAGCGGATGCCAAACAGCAGCGTCGAAGCCAGGAGCAGCAAGGCCACCTGGATGAAAAGCGAAACAACAATGCCAACAAACTTGCCGCCCATAATTGCGGTCAATCCGGTAGGTGTGGTGAACAGACGCTTGAGCGTGCCTTCCTCGTCCTCGCGGATCAGGCTCTCGGCCCCGTTGGCCCCGATGAAGAAGGAAAACAGCACGATCATCCCGGCCATCATTGGGCCTACCAGCCCCGCCGCTTGGTCAGCGGCCTGAACTTGCCCGCCCGGCGCAACGATCACCATACGCGGAGTAGCTAGCTGAGAATCATGCCCACTGGTTTGCAGCCAGGCGACGTATTGCTGGGCAATCTCTGCCGTCAACCTCGCGTCGGCCTGCACGCTGTGTGCAGCCAGCCCACTCGCTGTCACCTGCCCGGCGATCTTTGCACCCGAGAAACCGTCCATAAAGTGGTTCACCAGTCCCTTCACGATGCTCGGACCAATCGTCAGCGTCGGGTCCTGGTAAAGAACGACTTTAGACTCCCGCTGCGGATCCAGGGCCGCGGCGCTAAAATCTGCTGGGATGACGATCGCAACACCCGCCCTCTGGGCATCAACGGCGGAGCGGGCGCCGGCTTCGTCGGCTGCGGTTGAAATTGTGAGTATGTCCGTAAGATCTTCATCCTCAAGGAATTTAACCAGCATCTCACCTGCTGCAAACCCGCCATTTTGGGGGCTGGGCTGGTCCAGGTTGGCAATGACCACTACCGTTGCCGGCAGCTTGAACCCGCCGCCCCCCCTGCCCAACCCGCCAAATGCAAAATACAGCAGCCCGGTGATCAGCAGCGGGGCGACGAACATCATCACCAGCGAAAATATGCTTTTGAACGTGTGCTTCAGGTCCTTCAAAGTGATTTTGATGAGTTTCATGGCGGCTACCTTTCAGCGCTAGTCGCGCAGCGCCTTGCCGGTCAGGTGCAGGAACACCGCTTCGAGGTTTGGTTCCTGGATGTTCACCGAGGTGATTCGTACGCCATGTTGGACGGCAGTCTCGAACAGCCGGGGTAAAACCAGATTGCTGTCGTTTACCAAGAGGATCAGCCGGTCTTCTTCGGTAGTGACGCTGCATACCCCATCCAATTTGCGCCATTGTTGTATGGCCGGCAGCGCTTCACCCGTCAGCGTCAGGTCGATGCGGTCCATCTCGCCTACGATGCGTACCAACTCGGTATGCGTCCCGCTGGCGATCACCTTGCCCTGGTCCATAATAGCGATGCGGTTGGATAGTTCCTGCGCTTCTTCCATGTAATGCGTTGTATAGAGCACCGTCATCCCCTGGTCGTTCAGTTCCTTAACGTTATCCAGGATATGCCGCCGGCTCTGCGGGTCGATGCCTACCGTTGGCTCATCCATGATTATCACATTTGGTTTGTGCAGAAGTGCTGCACCAATGTTCACCCGGCGCTTCATCCCGCCCGAAAATGTGCTCACCTTGCTCTTCTGGCGGTCGCTGAGTTGGATGATCTCAAGCACCTCATCCACGCGCCGGCGCAGCCCCTCGCCGCGCAACCCAAACATACTGCCCCAGAACTCCAGGTTCTCGCGCGCCGAGAGGTCTTGATACAGGGCGATCTCCTGTGGTACTACGCCCAAAGATGCCTTAACGCCCTGCGGGTCGTGCAGGATCGAGTGACCGTTCACAAAGGCATCTCCCTGGGTTGGTTTTAGCAGGCAAGAAAGCATCGAGATCGTGGTGCTTTTCCCTGCGCCGTTGGGACCCAGCAGGCTGAAGATCTCGCCTGCCCGGATTTCGAAACTGACCCCCTGAACGGCGTATAGGTCCCCATAATTTTTGTGCAAATCGTTTACTTGAATTGCGTTTGTGTTTCGTAGCATGCTGCCCTCCGGGGTTTTCGTGATTTTCGTTACAGTGCACTATCTGCGCGGCACACAACTGGGCTGCCGCATCAGGCTTGTGATGTATTCTTGCGAGTGAGCGAAAATCTCTATCTGCCGAATTTAGCTACTGCGCGGCTCAAGCAGCGCGCCGGGGATTATTGTTGTGAAGGGAGGCGTTCATGCCAATCGTATAATAAGAGGGTAATTATTATCTCAACATATCACAATTATTTCCGGCTAGAATCTACCATATGTCATAAATCTAAACTGATCTTTGTCAGTAACTTCAGTTTCAAAATTTGTCAAGATTATTTCTCTGATGATGTCACCGGTTGGGCACAAATTGATGTAAAATAAATTATCTCTTTTGATAAACAATTCAACATCGGTAACAAGTATAAAAACGTGTTCATTATTCCTATCTCCTAATTTCGCTGTAGAACCAAAACCAAAACCGAATCACCATCCAGACAACCATTTCAGGAGATAACAAACATGGTTCGAGCGCGTCTATTCAACTTGCTTGTTCTACTTGCGTTAATCTCTGGCCTGGGGCTGCCCAGCCCGGTCATGGCACAGGAGACCGAGCCACACCAACCTGCGACTGTCATCCCCGTGATGCAATCCGTTACATCGCCTGACCCGCAGGAGATTTCTCCGCAGGGGGGATCCTGGTTCGGCAGCAATCTGATTATGAATGGCGATGCGGAAGCTAACCCGCCGGGGCGTCCAACCACAGGCTGGACGGGTGGAACCAATGATTTCATCGTGATCAGCAGTTACGGCGATACAGGCTACCCTTTGCCAAATGACCCCGGACCGATGAACCGCGGCACTCGCTTCTTCCGGGCCAGTAAGCAAGCCTCCGAGATTAATGCCTGGCAATCGATCGACATAACCGGTCTTACGTCGGCAGTCGATACTGGACAGGTTGGCTTTCATATGAACGGCTTTTTTGGTGGTCTGGGATCCAGCAACGATTATGCATTGCTGCGCGTGTATTTTGAGGCGGCCAATGGCCAGCCGGTGCCAGGATCCAGCCCGGTGGCGATTGGCTCTGTCACTGCCGCCGACCGGATGAACAAGACTGGCCTGCTGGAACGCAGCACGCTGGGCAAACTGCCGGCAGGTACGCGCCGGCTGACCTTCCAGCTTCAAATGAAGAAGGGCGGTACGAGCAACCCCGATGCGCTGGCAGATAACCTGTCGTTTATCCTGGAAAATTTGAAGGTCATGCTTCCGTTGGTCATTGGCGGAAATGCGCAGCCCACCCACTCCGTTCCAGCTGCTCCAACCAACCTGGTGGCAACCGGCGACTCGCTGACTACCATCCAACTGACCTGGATAGATAACGCCGCCGATGAGACCGGCTACCTGATCGAACGTGCCTCCGCCGGGTCTGGCAGCTATACCACTCTGGCCCGCACAGTCTCAAATGTAACTGAATACCACGACAAGGGTCTCACCCCACAGTCTGGTTACACCTACCGCGTCAGTGCTTATAACGAGGTTGGCCCGTCTACTGCCGTGACTGCTAACGGCACGACCCAATCGAACCCGGCCACACCGCCCGCCGCACCCGCAAGCTGCTGGACCAGCAATACCAGCGCGCAATCGACTGTGGTGGGCTGGGCCGACAGTTCGATAAACGAAGACTATTTCACCCTGGAAATGCAGTACTCCGGTCAAAACTGGTACTTACTGGCCAATATCGAACCGGGTGCGACCTACGTGATCGTCACCGATCTGCTGCCAGACGCCTACATGCGCTTCCGGATTGCTGCGCACAACGCTGCCGGATTTTCGGCCTGGTGTACCACCCCGCTTGCCCACACGAGCACCCTTGCCAACGTATTGACCGTAGAAAACCAGGCCAGTTATCCCATTGTCTACCTGGCGGTGGATGGGGTCAACCAGTTCCCGGTGTACCCGATGGGGATACTCTCGGGCGGCAGTTACCAGATGAACCTGCCTGCGGGGCATCACACTGTCGAGATTCGCACGGGCTTTTGGCAGAGCCGCACCAGCCGCTTCGATATGTATACTTACTATGACGAGTTCGACATGTCAAGTGGGTCCACTACAACAATGACGGTACCCGATGTGTCCCTGGAAGGCATTTTGACACAATTCAACGCTTCAGGCGAGGGATATTGGGAAGGCTATTATTTCGATGCCAACCTGAACTGCCGGACGGCAGCTTTCCGGTTCTATACTAATGGGCAGTATAAGTTTTACGTAAGCAATGCCCAGCAGGACCAGGGATCCTATTCGCTGGTATCTCGCGCCCCTTCGACCTTTAGCCTGAAGTTCAGCGTGCCGGGTTACGAAGGATATTTGCTAGAGCAGTATGGCGAGTTCTATATGAGCAATGGCCCAGCCAGCTGGAAGCAGATTACATACAACTATAAGCCGCAGGGGTATGTGTATTCCTCGTTCTGTCCGTAGGTTGTATGCCCTGTCGAGAGTCAGGATTTTGGGATCCATCAATTCGCATTATATGCGCCTATAATATTAATCTCTCATGCGGGTTGCTCTACCGCATGAGAGATTTTTGAATCCGCTAGGTGGTTGATCCAATCCGTGATAAAAAAGAGCTGCCCGGGTTCGGACAGCTCTTTGCAAACCGTAGGTGCAGAAAGAAGCTTAGAATACCCGAATGGCGATCTCGGCCGGTGCAGCCAGTAGATCCTCCAGCTCCGGGTCCAATTTAACCAGGGTCAATGAAACGCCGGCCATCTCCAGCGAGGTGCAGTACTCACCTACATAATTCCGCTTGATCTTCATCCCCCGCTTCTCGAGCTGCTCGTGAACGTAACCGTACAACAGATAAAGCTCGGAAATCGGCGTGCCGCCCATCCCATTGACCATCACGGCTACTTCGTCGCCGGCCTTGTAGGGTAGATCGCTGGCCACCGCTTCCAGCAGTTCGTCGACGATCTCGTTGGCTTTCGCCAGTTTGACCCGTTTTCGGCCTGGCTCCCCGTGGATGCCGATGCCCATTTCCATCTCATCTTCGGCCAGGGTAAAGATCGGCGAGCCTTTTCCGGGCGGAGTGCAGCCGGTGAGGGCCATGCCCATCGTGCGGGTCACCGCAACTACCCGGTTTCCCAGCGCTTCGAGCTCATCCAGGCTGGCGCCGCGCTCTGAGGCTGCCCCAACCGCTTTGATCACGAAGAAATTGCCCGCCACGCCGCGGCGGCCGACCGTGTACAGGCTGTCTTTCACCGCGACATCATCATTGATCACCACGGTTTTGACGGTGATCCCGTCGGCTTCGGCCATCTCGCGCCCCATATCGAATGACATCGTGTCGCCGGTGTAGTTATTCAACAGGTGCAGGACCCCTTTGGGAGATGCCACCAGTTTAGTGGTTTGGTAGACGAAATCGGCCGGAGGAGCGGCAAAAACGTTGCCCGGGCAAGCGGCATCCAGCATACCCTTGCCGACCGCCATCACGTGCGCCGGCTCGTGCCCGGATCCGGAACCCTGCATGACGGATACTTTGTCAGCTCTGGGAATGTCGGTGCGCATGATCAGGTTATATTCCGGGACATACTTTAGCGTTTTCGGGTTCGCCAGGGCAATTCCTTTCAACATCTCCGGAACAAAATCCTTGGGGTCATTGACAAACTTCTTCATTTCAGGCTCCTTTCAAGACCAAGTGAATATGGATGGGTTATTCTTTCCAGGCCTTGCTGACTGCCTCGAACAAGACAGCCATCGCAACGGCGCCGGCGTCCAACGTACCAATGCTCCGCTCTCCTGTATAGGCCGCCCGGCCGCGTTTCGCGATCATCGGACGGGTAGCCTCAGCAGCCTCGCGAGCAACTTGAGCCGCCTGATCTAAAGCAAGTGAAGTTTCTTGCCCTTCGTTGAAAGTTTTCTCCAATTGGTCGACAGCCGGGACGAGAGCATCCAATAAGGTCTTATCGCCCAGGTCAGACTGGCCTCTTTTCTTGATCCCTTCGATGGCAGAGCGGAACATCGGGATGATATCCGCTTTTTCGACCTCCGGTTTTGCTCCAAGCACCATCCCTGCGCGCAGGAAAGCTGTCCCCCACAGCGTCCCGGAGACACCGCCTACAGCGCTGATGATCGTCGATGAAACCTTCTTCAGGAAGTTTCCTGGCAGGCTGTGATCCATATTGTCCCACTCTTGAACCACCTTCTCGAAGCCGCGGGCAATCGAATAGCCAAAATCGCCATCCCCGACTACGCCATCCAGCTCGCTGAAGTACGCCTCATTCTCGAGAACAGTATTGGCGATGACCCGTACTACAAATTCGGCATTTTTGTCCACAGGCACGCTCCTTTATGATCCGTTTTCTAGAATGGCTTCCAGGTCTCTTAGGGTAAGGTATTGGCCTGGTCGAGCCTTGCTCCGATTTGCTACGATCTGCATGGGTGCGCCTGGTTCTCCCAGGTCGCTCACCACCAGCTGCGCCTCTTGCATGTCTTCTTCCCAGGTATAGCTGCTCAGCGTAACCACACAGCGCACGCCGGCAGCCTTTGCAGCCAACAGGCCGTTACGTGAATCTTCAATGATCAGGCCTTCGTCGGGCGTGATGCTCAGTTTTTCCAGGGCCAACAGGTAGATATCTGGGGCAGGCTTTTTCCTGGCGACGATATCCCCGGCCAGCACCAGGAAGTGCCTCGCCAGGTCCTCTCCAACCGCATGTTGGAGCACACCCCGCACCGACTCTTCAGCAGATGTAGAGGCGACTGCCAGTTTCCAGCCGGCATCCTTTGCTTCCTGAACCAAACGGCGCACCCCCGGGCGGCCAGGCAAGCGGCCATCCCGGATCAGCTGCTTGAATGTTTCCGTTTTCCGTTTATGCCAATCGGCCAGGAGGGACTTTTGGTTTTCAGGATCTGGAGGCAGTCGGTTCTGTGCCACGAACTCAGGTGTGAACAGGCTGGCCATGCGCTCTTTACCCCCGGCGATGAGGAGTTTTACCCCGTACTCCTCTTCGGACCACTGGATAGGGAGCCCAACCTCCTGAAATGTTTGATTGAAAGCAATCAAATGACCGTAGCGCTCGGTGTCAGCCAATACGCCATCACAATCGAAAATCAGCGCTTTCATCCTGCTTTCCCCACGGAGCCGAATTTTTGGAGATACCCTGCCACCATTTCCTTCACCGCTTTATTGACATGTTTGAACAATGACGGCGGATCCCATTTATTCTTAGCCTCCGCCTCTCGCAAGAAAGCCAGGTTCGATTGCATGTAGGTAATCTTCAAAGCCGTGGAGATATTCACTTTAGCGCAGCCGCGGGAAATCAGGTCTTTGAACTGTTCGTCTGACAGCCCTGTACCTCCGTGTAGAGCGATCGGTATGGGTTGAGCAGTGACGATGTTGGTGACGCGGTCGCCGTCTAACTGAGGTGTTTGTGTGTAAACGCCGTGGGCGTTGCCTATCGCTGGCGCAAAGCAGTCGATGCCAGTGACTCGGATGAAATCCAGCGAGGCTTCCAGGGTCTTTCGATCTGACTCGGCGTCTGAGCCTATGCCATCTTCTACGCCTTTGATGCCCTCGATCTCCCCTTCCACACCGGCCCCGAACCGCTTTGCCTCGGCTACCACCTCGACCGTCTGTCGGCGGTTCTCTTCCAGCGGCATGGCGGATGCATCGAACAATACGGATCCCCACCCCTTGGCCAGGCAGGCGCTGATCACCTCCCGTTCAGGGCAGTGATCCAGGTGGAGACAAACCGGGACCGTGATTTTGCGGGTCATTTCGGTCCACATGCCAAACAACACATCCAGACCGATCTGCTTGACCGTTTTCACCGAGGTCTGAACGATGACCGGGGAGCGCGCCTCTTCTGCGGCCTGGAGAACTGCATCCAGGGTAAGATCGTTTACGATGTTAAACGCTCCTACCCCATACCGCCGGTCGAAGGCATCTTTCAAAATCTCTTTGAAGGGAACGATAGGCATATCTACATCCTCCTTCCTGAGTTGCCGGTGCTTATAAAATTATTCGATTGTCGCTGGGATGTATGCGGGGTTGTAGATCAACGATGGAAATGAGTGTGCACCTTATTGCTGTAAAAATCCATAAATTTCCTCCTTTTTTAAGTGAACTCTTTACAGCAGCCTTGAGTACCGGGCCGGTCCTCCTAACGGTTGAGAACGACTGTTACAGTATAACGATCTCCCCGGTTGTAACAATAGGTGAATTCAACTGGAGTGCCGTCATCCAAAAAGACGGTGCGCTCTTTGAACAGGATGGGTGCCCCCTCATCGATCTCCAGTAATATCGCGATTTCTTCGTCCGCCTCGCGTGCCTCCAGGCGCTGCACCGCTCGCTTGACACGGTGTCCGTTGGATTCAAAGATATCCCATAAGGGTTTGGCTTGCAGGTTTTCCTGGAGGAGTTGTGGGAACAACTTATAGGGCACGTAGGCATCATGGACGGTGATCGGGATCGCTTCAGCATAGCGTAAAGTTTTTACCCGAAAGACCAAATCTCCTTCGGCCAGTGAAAGCGCCCTGGCGACCTTTAGCTTGGCCGGGAGAATGTCTGCGATCATGACCCGCACATTTACATCGATCCCTTCATCTTTCGCGCTTTCCAGGAAGCTGGTCAGGTGCGTATGGTCTCGCTCGATGTGGGGTTGAGCGACAAAGGTACCCACCCCATGCCGGCGGTAGAGCATTCCTTCATCGATCAAGTCGGCGATGCCCTGGCGAACCGTCATCCGGCTTACCCCAAAACGGGCTGCAAGCTCGTCCTCCGATGGCAGCTTTTGCCCCGAGACCAGGATTTTATTGACAATATCCTCCCGCAGAGACTTGCGTATCTGCGCATAGAGGGGTGTGCCGTCATTTTTGGTTAAGGTAGCCATTCGTTAATAACTTCCTAAAATGGAATAATGGATATATACAACACGAGGTAGAACCCACTAATGTTGTATATACGTTTCCACCATGATGTGTAGACGTCTGTATATTAACTCGAAATAATCTGAATGTCAAGAAAAGTTTTCGGCCCGGTATTATGGGCATTATCGCAACAGTGTACAAATGGATTTGGATAACTATCCCAATTCTTAGGTTGACAATCCCTCCTAATCGAGCTATGATTCCAGTAGTTGTATATACATCTATAAAATAGACATCTATACAACAAAGTAGTTACTATCGTTTGAAGGAGGTGTCTATCCACAGACTCGCTTAGAAAAGAGGTGCGGCAATGGCTACGAACCAGACAGTGCAGGAAGAAACCCTGCTCGACCGCCTGATGCATACGGTACCCGGCCTGGAGATATGGTGGGATTCGTCTCCGCTCGTGTTTCCGAGCTGGAGCCAAAAAATGATTGGCAGCGCCCCCGATCACAAAAAAGAACTCCTGGCCAGGCAGCTTCGCCGCCTGTACGATCCTGAAAACCCCACGGAAACCCTATTTACCGGCGTCACCACCAACCCCCCACTCTCCTACCAAACCCTGCAGGATGACCCCCAATGTTGGTCCGGCTGGGTGACAGATTACGCCCGCGTACACCCGGATGAGAACCCCACCCAGGTAGGTTGGGCGCTTTATAAGGAGATCATCCGCCAGGGTGCTGAGCGTTTTCTCCCAGTCTATGAAAGCACAGATTATGTGTACGGCCATCTTTCGGCCCAGGTAAACCCCTACAATTTTTTTGACGCCGATCCGATGTTCGATCAGGCGCTTGAGCTGAGAGCCCTCGGGCCGAATATCGCCATCAAAATCCCAGGCACCATGCAGGGCATGCAGGTTCTGCGCAGGCTGACCGCGTTGGGGATCCCCACCAACTGCACTTCCGCCTACACAGTTCCGCAGTTTATCGCCGTGGCAGAGGCGGTCCAGGAAGGTCTGTTGGAGGCCCGCCGGCAGGGCGTAGATTTAACCGGCTGGCGCTCGGTCGTGACCTATATGAGCGCGCGCTGGGAGAGCGAGACCGTTTTCGAGGAACAGGCTGCTCGGGAGGGCATATCGCTCAACCCGGTTGACCGGCGTTGGGCTGGTGTCGCCTTGTTCAAGCAGGCTTACCGCATCTTCCGCCAGCGGGCTTATCCGAGCAAGATGTTGATCTGCTCGCTGCGGTTGGGTCCGGTCGTAGACGGTGTGACCCGCTGTTGGCACCTCGAAGAGACAGCCGGAGCCCGGGCAGTTTTTACAATGCCTCCTTCGTTCCTGACAGAATTATTTACCCAGGCTGAAAATATGTCCTTTGAACCCCGCGTCCGGCGCGATATTCCCGGCGATGTTATGGCCTGTTTGCGGAGGATCCCGTATTTCGTCAGCGGTTTCGAACCCAACGGGTTATCCATAGAGGATTTCAATACCATCCCCGCTTTGTTGAGCACCTCGAAGGAATTCAAGGCGGCCATGGACAAGATTGTCGCTTTTGCTGCCGAAGCGACGCGCGCACATGCCCCTCATCTCAACCAGGCTGCCTCTTGAGAATTGAAAGCTCACCGGGCGCAGGGGTTGTGATCCGCTCGGATCAGACCACCGGGCGGCTTCTCAGGTTGTCACCCGAGAATTGGTGACGCTTTCGTCTTTTTCAGACACCCCTGTATTCCGCAGCCACAGTGAGACCTGCGCAGGCTGCATCGTCTCTTCGACCACCCCCAGGATCGATTTCGTTACGTGGTCCAGGTCCACTTCGTCTCTCAGTGTTGTACCGAGGGCGGCGAGCACTTGTTCCGCATCGTATTTTTGTCGATAGAAACGCCGGTCGATCGCCTCCTGGATGCGATGGCGTAGGGGGGTGAACAGGGCAGCGATCATCAGGGTCGAGAGAACCAGGGCGAAATTACCGGGATCAACCTTGAAAACTATCGTGAAGAGATTTTGCAGCGCCACCACGCTGCCGAAATAAGCCAGGGCCAGCGTCAGGGTCAAGACGCTGTATAACAGTGTTCGACGGATGATCAGGTCGATGTCAAACAGCCGGTAACGCAGAATGGCAATCCCGATGGTGATGGGGATGATTGTAAACAGTAAGTTGGTGATGGTGAGTAATATCAGGCTGTTCAGTGAAAAGGTAATGGTCGGCTCTAACTGCCTGCCTAATGGCGTGACATAAAGGATGAAAATACAGGTGACAAGGGTCCCAATTCCAAAGACCACCCATTTTGTCTGCCGGCGTTCTTGTTCGTTTGACGCATGCTTGTAGCGGTAGATTTGCGCTGCCGCGCCGCTGGTAAACATGCTAAACCAGCCGACTGCCGCCACGACTTCCCATGTCGTACTCGAACGCGGGATCAATTTAAAAAACTCCTCGTTCATGAAATACAGGCTCCAGAGGATCACCGGGATCCACATCACTCGCGGTATCACCCGCCCATTGGGAAAAGTGGCGAAGAAGAGGGGAAACATGGCGTAGCCCAATACCGAGAGAATTTTGGCGATGGGTCCAATAGCAGGATAGTGGGCGAGTAATGCCTGCTGGCTCGCGCTGATCGTACCAAAAGAAAATAAAATGAACGAAATAAGCAGTCCATTCCATTCATCATGCTTGCGTGCGAAGATCAAAAAAGCCACTCCCCAGAAGATGAGCGCATAGATGGTACGGTAGCCTGTGTTCCAAATTGCCCATTCGCGCAAAGTCAATCCATCGGCCTGCAGCTGAGGGACATCTTCGGGTGTCACCAGGTCGAGGTCATGACATTCGAGTCTGGATCCATTACAGATGGTTTCAAGGTCCTGGTAGTGCAAGATGCTACCCAGAACGTACACGCCAATATTGAGCATGACGAGGATGATCCAAACAACGCGGGCGAAAGATAGGCTGAGCTTCAAGTTTCCGGATACAGGTCCTTGACGATCTGGTCGCCAGCCCGCAGCGCCAGGGCGGCAATCGTCAAAGTCGGGTTGACACCCAGGGATGTGGGGATAATCGAGGCGTCTACTACGTAGAGGCCCTTGTAGTATGGATCGCTTCCATTTTGAGAGGCATCGAACGCCCGTCCAAATTCATCCACCACCCCGTCCGCGGGGCTCGCCGCCATCCGGCAGCCGCCCAGCGGGTGGGTCAGGGGTACGGGCGCCAGCAGCGACCCCTTGCCCCGGCCCAGATCGAAGAACGGGTTTTGAAACTGGGCGCCTTTCCGGCCGGTGAGGATTTCTGCAAACTGGTTCAGGGTGTGCTGAATCTCGTGATAGATCGGGTCCTGATGGAATTCTTTTCCATCCGCCCGTTCCAAACGCAGCGGTGAATCTCCAGCAGCCGGGTCTCCTAAGCGGAACTGGCCGTTGGCCTCATCGCGCCCCATCGTGGCCACACACAGCATATTCGACAGAGCCTCATCCTCCGAACGGAAAGTATCATGGAGTTTCGCGGCTTCCGGAAGGAGGGTCCGCACCGATTTAGGGACGGCTTTGCGTGAGACCCACAGCGCGGTAGCGCGGGTCAGGAACGATTTCGGCTGCTGGCCGTGCCCCCTGGCCAGCCACCGGGCGAGCGGCTGGCCGATGCCCACCAGGATGGCGAAAACCTTGGGGAAGCCGTTATCCTCGATCGCATGAAAGCGAGACGGGTCGACGCCATCGCCCGATCCAACCGAGTGGAAGAGGCCAAAGGATGTCATCATCGGTCCGCGGGTTAAATAAGTGCGCTCGCGGGTATTACTGAGGAATTGCAAAGAATCTCCGTTGGTTGAAAAGCCGTAACCCAGCTTATCAGACAGGTGAGGAAGCCCGCCGCTCATTTTAGAGCGCAGCAGGATTTCATTTGTGCTTGTACACCCCGCCGCGACAATGACGATATCCGCTGTCACTGTCTTGCGGACCACCTGGTTCGGGCGCTGGCCATCGCGGTGGGTGTATTGGATCTCATAACCACCCCCCGGTCGGGCCCGGATCACCTCGACCTCCGACCGGGTTTCCAACGCCATACCCGGGAGCTGGGGAGGCTGGGCCGGCTTGTTGAAAAGTTGGGGCGTACCATGGATGGCTGCCATCAGCTGCTTGCTCAGCGTCTGGCGGGCATTGGGCAGGCAGCCCAGGATGCAGCGGCCCTGCCGTTCGCAATAGTTGACCGGGCTGCCATCCTGGTTAAAAGGCGCCGGTTCGACGGGGAGATCGTTGATGGCGGAATCGACCGTGCCGAAGTCCTGCGTGAGATGACTCATGGCGGTCTGGAAAACACGGGCCCGGTCGATCCACAGCGCGTGAGCCGGATCAGGTGTAATCGTGGACTGGAGCGAGCTCAGGTCTATCCGCTTGATCGGTTTCCCATTGGAATCCTTGGGCCAGTGCGGGTCAAGCCGGGTAGAACGCGTGGCCAGGTTGCTCAGCCCGGCGCTGATACGCAGTCTTTTCAACTGCTCATCCTGGATTGACCCCTTGCGTTTTTCCCAGGCGTACAGCACCCCCGATCCGATCGCGTCACGCGCCAGATCGAACCAGTAGTCACGCTGCCCGTCCCACCGGACTGGCCATACCGGGTCGTCCAGCACGAAATCCGGCGGCGCAATGGTGACGTTTGAGTAAACCAGCGAGCCTCCGCCTACCCCGTTGCCGCCGACGATCGATACGCCGTCATTCTCGGCCAGCCCAAGCGGTCCATTCCGGCCGAAAATGGTCTGGGCATACAGGCCATCCTCGTTACCCGGCCGGCGCAGGCAGCGCAGGACCAGGTCGAATAAACCTGTGAAATGATCGATCGAATTCCAGAACTGGACGGGCTGGCCGTTCTGGCGAAGAAAGCGGGCGGTGGATCCATCTTTATCCTCGACCGTGTTCACCGGCGTGGTCCACCAGACGCCGCGCTCCAGCATAAGCAGCTTTTCTCCCCGGCCGCGTTCGTCCATGGCTCGCGCGACGGTCAGCCCGCTAAGACTGCCCCCAAACCCCGAACCGATCACCACAACCTTATAATGTCCTCCCGGGACAGTCCGGGGTTGGATCCGTGGCTGCCTGGCGTTGCGGCGCAAAGATCGGATTAGGGCGATTGCCCCGGTAATCAATGCCGCCCATGCAAACAAACTGCCGATGCCGGCTTTACGCGTGCGTTTCTTTGGTTGCCCCTTCATCATATTCTCCTGGTATGAATCGCCGGATACTAGCCGCGGGTGAATGCGCGTGGGGTCAGCCCACAGCGCTCCGTAAAACCGTTGCCAAATAAACCATTAGGATCCATCTCGCTGCGGATCGCCTGCCATTCCGTGAACCGGGGATACATGGTCTCAATCAGGCCGCTGGCCCCAGTTAGGAAATTGAGCAGTCCCCAATGCGGCCGTCCACCAAATTCGTACATTTCCATCTCAAGCTCCTGTAAGAGCTCTATTCCCCCAACGGTGTGGTCGAGCGTGATCATCTCCACCATACAGGTATCAGCGCCTTGCATCATGCTCAGGTGCGCCGGGGAAGCCTTTACGAAGCGCAGGGAAAAGGGCGAGTTCAAGTAGGCCTGGCCAAGAGCCTGGCGCTGGCCGGTAATCTCCAAGATATGGTCCACCGCTTCCAGGTAATTTTCCATCGGGAATCCAATCTCGCTGCCATAAGCAGGGACTTCATTGGCCATCCCGATGTTATACACCCGGTAGCTGCGGTCGGTATATTCGTCCACGAGGGTCTGCATGGCGCCGTCGATGATATTGGGAGCGAACCACGGGAAAGCGTTCAATGCTGCGAGCAGCAGGCGGCTTGGCCCGGGGACGCTGGCTGCCAGCTCAATCAAAACGTTACGGCTGGCCGCCGGCAGAGAGAGCTGGCCTGGTTCTGGCACCGGGTTCCGCCGGGTTACCAGGCAGGAATAGTGGCCATCCGGCAGGGTGGCATAGGGGTTCACCAGGACTTCGTAGTGGTCATTGTCCCGCAGGACCTGGCCGTCCTGCAGCTCACGGCGCACCCGCGACCAGGTGCTGAGCGTGCGCTGCTCCTTCAGATAGTACCTCGGGCGGACTCGCAAGATGAGCGAATAGATAACCCCCATACAGCCTAGACCCACCTGGCAGGCGTGGAACCATTCATCATCCTGTTTGAGCTCGATATCCGGATGCCGGGCTGCCCAGACCTGCGGATCCGTGATGCCGTCTGTTGGCTCGACCCGGACCGTTCTACCCCCAGCAGAGACTATCGTCAGCGAGACGGCCTGGCTCGGCAGAGGACCGTAGGCGATTCCTGAGCCGTGCGTCGATGTGGAGATAACCCCAGCGATCGTCTGGCCATCGTACCCGCCCATATTTTCCAAACCCAACCCGGAGTTCCACAAGGCTTCATTGAGCGCGCGCACGGTAATCCCGGCTTCCGTCTCGAAGAGGGTCTCGGGGCCGGCCTCGGGGCGCAGCGCATCCAGCTCGAGGTGAAGCGGCCGGCACAAGCCATGCGTCTCGATCAAGAAATCGCGGGTTGAACCCACATCCGCGAACGAATGCCCCGAGCCCACAGCCTTGACCCGGCAGTGATTGATCTCGGCCTGTTGGATGACTGACTTGAGCTCATCGAGAGTCTCCGGACGGAAGACCCGCAGGGGCTGCACGATCCGGCTGCCAATGCAGTTAAGCCAGGTTTTTCGCAGCACCCCACCGCCGGGTGCTACGGCAAAGGTTGGCACCTCACCGGCCTCAAACGGAACCGCGGCGCGTCCCTCCTGGACCGAGCGCGCCTCTTCCGCAGCCAGTGTCTGCACCGCGGCATGGAAATAAGCCTGCAGACCGTGGTTTTGAATGTCGGAGCGCACGGCCTCCATGCTGGTATCCGCCGATGGGTCTGCGTTCACCCTGGCCAGATCGAGAGCGATCTGCGCCACCACCTCGCGGTCTGGCGGCAGCTTGACAGCCGTGTTCGCATCACTCAATTCAGGTGTCTCGGTACTCTTTGCGCTCGGTTCCATGGTTTCACGTCACCCCTTTCTTTGCAGTTCGATCGGCTCAAAATAGAATGATGACTTTAATTACTTTTTATATCCATTTATATAAAATTGTCAATATGAATACACCCACCCTATCAACCCGCGGTCGGGAGGGGGATCAGTTGAGATTCAATTTGATCTCGATGTGGCTCCAGGAAGGGTGGGAGTGCAAGCCGTTCGCCCAGGTGGTTGATATCCTCATCCGCATGAAAGCCGGGTCCATCCGTAGCAATTTCAAACAAGATGCCTTCTGGTACGCGGAAATAGATCGATTTGAAATAGTAACGATCGATGACGGGTGTCACTTCCAGACCTGCGCCGGCGATCCGCTCTCTCCACGCCAGTTGTTCTACATCATCAGGCGTGCGGAATGCCACGTGATGCACGCCGCCCCGACCGAGCCTGTTGAGCACCTCGTGTGGCCCGCTGTCGACATGCACTTCCGCACCCGGCCCGCCGGTTCCCGTGGCAAAGGTCACCACTTGGTGTTTGGGATCGCTTGCTGCCTGGTATTCATTCACCTGGTGAAAACCCATCACCTGGGTGAGCACCCTGGCCAGTGGGTTAAGGTCAATAACCTGGAGCAGTACAGAATCGATGCCACGGATACCTACCTCAGCAGGAACCGGGCTGCGATCCCAGGGTATTCCTCCCGGGACACCCTGGTCATTGACCAATGCCAGCTCCTGACCCTCGGGATCAGAAAAAAAGATTTTTGCCTGACCGCCCTCTTCTACTACTCCTTGATTTTCTATCCCTTTTTCTGCAAACCAATCCGACCACCAATCCAACGCTTCCCGACTCGGCACCCGCAGGGCAATCCGCGCAATGCTCCCCGCACCATTGCGGTTCTTCACCACATGCGGCCAATCAAAAAAGGTTACATCTGTCCCCGGGTTGCCTGCCGCATCTGCATAGAATAGATGATAAGCCGAGACATCGTCCTGGTTGACGGTTTTCTTGACCAGCCGCATACCCAGAATTTTTGTGTAGAATGCCACGTTTTCAGGCGCCTGCCCGGTAATTGCAGTCACATGATGGATACCTGTCAGTTTCATTTCTTTTTTACTCCGAAATTTTTAATTGGAGCACCCCATCCTTCGCTCCCTGGATTCGACCCAGCAGGGTAACCCCGTCCCTGTAAAATTGGTGCAAGTTGAGCGTGTGCCCGCCGTCCTTGCCGCTCAGCTGTGGGTTGCCTGCGAACCGCGCCCGCGGGGAGGGCAGTCTATCCGGAGTGCGGTCCAGGAACCCGCAGAGACTCAGCCATTCGAACGTATCTCGCCCGCGGTAGCGGCGCGGCGCCCGCCCTGCGCTGCCAACGCATTGATACACCTTCCGCCCAGACTGGTACAGCTCCTCGACGATCTGGCAGCCGGATTGACCCGAACCGGCTACCAGCACTGCCCCGGGCGGCAGAGCCTGCGGGCTGCGGTACTGGCCGCTGTGGATCTGCAAGATATCATCAGGAATTTCAGCTCCGTATGGGGGGATTTTTGGTTTCTGATATAACCCAGCCGCGATGACCACATTTTTCACTTTCCAGCTCCCCTGACTGGTTTCCACCTGGTAACCGGAATCTTCTCGCTCGACGGAAAGAGCCCGGACGCCGAAATGCAGCGGCAGATCGTACCGATCGATATAGCTCTCGAAACAGGCAACCACTTCATCCCGCGCCATAAAACCATGCGGATCAGGACCGGCATACTCCGCTCCCGGCAGGCGAAAGGACCAATTCGGCGTGACCAGGGTGAACGAATCCCAGCGGTCGTCCCGCCAGGCATGCGCAGCTTTATCCGCCGCATCCACGATCAGGTGTTCCCGGCCCCCCTGTTTCAGAAAATAACTGACCGCCAACCCGGCCTGCCCCCCGCCAATGATGAGAGTCTCGATATCCTTATTCATATTGACTGAATGACCCCATAAATACACTACCTGTTTGAAAAGACACTGCCCGAACCGGTGTGTTCTAAATTTGTCTATAATCGAGTAATTGACCGTTAAACATATTATATATAGTATTTACCCCTGCCGGGTGCGTTTCACATTAGCGGCCTGTTTGTAGATAAAAATCGCCTACTGGCAAGGCCAGCCGGCCATTGGAAATGGTCAGCGAGTCTGGCCCGGAGGGCACCCTCGCCATTGACGGCGAGGGTGCGGTCAGCTTGGTTAGCGAGTTGGGCATACGCTATCGCCGCCCGCCTCCAAAGGAAGGGATATGCGGGCCATCCTGACCAGCGTGGTTGTCTGCTGCCCAATCGGCCGGAATTTAGCCCCCGCCCCTTCTGATTCTTTTCGGCACCCGCACCGGTTACGGGAATGTTCGCCGGGTGCGTTGGACGCTGATCCAGCGTAACTCGGTAAATTCGTCCAGGGCTGCTTTACCTCCCATGCGGCCGTACCCGCTGCCTTTAACCCCGCCAAAAGGAACCTGGGGCTCATCGTTGATCGTTTGATCGCCGATGTGGACCATACCGGTCTCGAGCCGCTGTGCCATATCCAATGCCAGGTTGAAGTCGTTGGTGATGATGCCCGACGACAGCCCATATTTTGAATTATTCGCGACCCGCAAGGCTTCCTCGGCATCATCGACGACCACGATAGGCGCAACCGGACCAAATGTCTGATCGGTGAAGATGCGCATATCGTAGCTCACATTGCTTACGATGGTTGGGTGGTAGACCAGGCCCTCATATTTACCTCCGATGACCAGTTCAGCTCCACCCTGGATTGCTTCCTGTACGTGGCTGTGTACTTTGTTCAACGCGGTCTGGTTAATTAACGGCCCAATGGCGGTTGTGGGGTCACGGGGGTCGCCAACCTTCAGAGACGAAGCTCTTTGAGTGAGTTTTTCGGTGAAGGCTTCGGCCACCGGTCTTTCCACGATGATCCGCTCGGTCGACATGCAGATCTGGCCCTGGTGGAGGAAGGCCCCCCAGGCTGCGGCATCCGCGGCAAAATCCAGGTCGGCATCCCGCAAGATAATCAGCGGGTCTTTGCCGCCCAATTCCATAACCGCCTGTTTCAGATTGCGGCCCGCCTTCTCGGCGACAATCCTGCCAATTTCGGTGGACCCGGTAAAGCTGATCCGCCGTACGGCCGGATGCACGATCATTTCATCGCCGACCTCCGCCGCATCCTCTTTGGTATGGGTAACCACATTGAGCACACCTGGAGGAAAACCGGCTTCCTCAAAAATCTCGGCCAGTAAAATACCGCCCGACACAGGCGCTTCCTCGGAGGGTTTCAGCACAGCCGTGTTGCCATACGCGATCGGCAGTGCGATAGCCCGGCTGCAAAGGATATACGGGACATTAAAAGGTCCGAAGCCCGCGACGACGCCCGCCGGTTGCCGCAGCGCCATGAAGAATGCGCCGGGATAATCCGCCGGGATTACCTCGCCGGTAACACTGTAGGCCTGGGCGGCTGCCTCGCGGAATAACCCAGGGACAAAAAACATCTGAAACATGGCGATGCCAATCGTCGAGCCGGTCTCCTCGCTTAATACCCGGACCAGCTCTTCTTGCCTCTTTTCAAAAATATCGGCCGCCTTGAGGAACAGCTTGCGTCTCACAGCGGGGGGTGTAGCTGCCCACCCGGGGAAAGCTTCAGCAGCGGCTTCGATCGCGCAGGCAGCATCCGCTCGTTTTCCCCGCGGGACACGCGCGAATACTTCACCGTTATAAGGGTTGTGATCCTCAAAGGTTTCCTTACCCACGGCATCGATCCAATTTCCGCCGATGTACATCTTGTATTCTGGTGCCATCATCTCCTCCTGATAAACTTTTCTGATCGTGCAGATATTCCCGCACTCAATTTGTCGCCCACCTCACGCAATTTTCAAGGGTAGACGGGTAAAACCGCGGAAATTCGGTGTGGTTACGCGGGCGGCGCCCTCAAAATCAACTTCCCAGCACTTGCTGGAATTCAACAGGGATTCGAACAAGAACTGCCCCATCGTTCTTCCCAATGGAGCGCCAACGCAGAAATGGATCCCCTGACCCATTCCCAGGTGGCGCTGTCCTTTGCGGTGAATATCGAAGCGGTCGGCATCCGGGAACTCGCGTTCGTCACGGTTCGCCGAACCGATATGCAAGAGCACCTGAGATCCTGCCGGGATCACTTTCCCGTGCAAAGAGATATCTACTACGGGCGAGCGGACAAAACCTTGAGCTGGGGCGTCCCAGCGCATCCCCTCCTCGACAAAAGCCGGGATCAAACCCGGTTCAGCCCGGATTTCCTGGTAAAGTTGCGGATGCAGGGAGAGTGCGTGGGTCAAATTTGTAAAAAGGTTGTTGGTCGATTCAAACCCTGCCGTGAAAAACGTCATGGTCGTTACGACCACCTGCTCAGACGACAACCGTTGGCCGCCATCTTCGGCAAACAGCATGGCTGACATCAAATCGTCTCCCGGGTGAGCCAGCCGCTGTTCGGCGTGCGCGTCCAGATACTGGCGCAGCTCCCGCATGGCTACCACCTGGCGAGGCTCCTGACCGGGTTCCGGCTTTTCCCGTTTAAAAAAGTCGTCCAGCCAGCGGCGCAAGCTGATAAAATCCTCTCCCGGCACGCCAAACATAGCACCCAGGATACCCGCATTGAATGGTGCGGAGAGCTCGTCAACAAACTCCACCGTGCCTTTGTCGCGAGCGCGCTCGCATAACTGCCGCGCCAGTTCGCGAACCTTGGGTTTTATCCCCTCTATCGTTCGCGGGGTGAAAGCCTGGTTGACAATCGAGCGCGCAAAACTGTGTTTCGGCGGGTCGCTGGTCCCCAGGGTCTTGCCAATCCGCGCGGGGATGTCATTGAGCAGGTTCCCACGTCGTTCGGATGACCAGGTTTTCCAGTCCTTGAACGCCGCCGAACAGTCGGCATAGCGGCTGATGACCCAGACATCCTCGGTCACAGAATAGTGAGCTGGATCTTCAGCGCGCATCCAGTGATAGGTCGGATATGGGTCATCCATGGCGATGATATCGAGTGAATAGTTGAACTTTGCCATCGAAATCCCGGGCTTCCTAACCCGCGCCCCATGTTTCTCGCGCGGTTTCAGCAACCAACCGTAATTTTGCGGTTTGATCGCTGGCAGAGATCAGGTTGCCCTCTTCGGTGGACGCAAACCCGCACTGCGGGCTCAGGGCTAACCTCTCCATTGGCACGTATTTGGATGCATCGCTGATCCGCTGTTTGAGATCCTTTTTATTTTCCAGCCCCGGCTTTTTGGTGGTAATCAGACCCAGCACGACGGTCCGGTCTTCCGGGACATGCTTTAACGGTTCGAAATCTCCCGACCTCTCGTCGTCATATTCGAGGAGGAAGCGGTCGAAGCGGGTCCGGCTGAATACAGCCGCGATCGGTTCGTATCCGCCGCTGGCGTAGAACTTGCTTTGGTTGTTACCCCGGCAGAGGTGGATCCCAAAAATCACATCGGGGTGGTTGCCGATCACCGCGTTATCCAGCTCGATACAGCGCTCCAGTAATCGGTCAGGGTCGTTCCCGCGCTGGCGGTATCCTTCTCGAATGACCGGGTCGAGCAGAGCGGCATACTGCGGCGCGTCGATCTGGATATAGGTACAGCCCAGGCGGACCAGCCCATCCACTTCCGCACGCAAGATATCCACGACGTCTGCCAGATAGGCGTCGATATTTGCATAGGCGTTTTTCGATTTCTCCGCATCATAATACGCAGCGGCCTGCTGCGCGCTGATCAGGGTGACTTTTTTGGGGTGGTCGGTTTTGGCGCGCAGGTAGGTAAACTCTTCTTCGCACAGCGGGCGGATCCGTTTCAGTTTCGAGACCACAACCGGTCGTTTGAATACCAGCTCCTGGCCTTGTTCGTCTCGGAAAGGAATTGCCCAACCTCCGAAGCGGTCATACCCTTCGGTTGCCTCGATCAGGTGTCCAAAAAAGGCGTAGCGCCGCATCTCTCCATCACTGATCACTTCCACCCCTGCATCGATTTGTAGGGCAACGGCTTCATTCACCGCGCGGTCTTCGATTTTTTTATATTCGACGGGACTTAGCTTGCCCGAGGCACGCTGCTGCCGGGCCTCTTTCAAATAAGCCGGGCGTAACAAACTTCCAACGACATCGCTCCGAAAGACAACCATCCTGACCCTCCATTCTTACGTTCGATCTGGGTGGGTAAAAAGCGATCTGCGGATCGCGTTTTTTACACGGGTGAGCCTCTGGGATTTTTTCAGCCGCTCCCAGGCTTCTACCAATCCTCCTGGAAAAACGAGCACGATCAAGATGAACAGGATCCCGAAAATCACCTGGTGGACATCTACCAGCCTCACGGCTAACTGTTCGTGAACCAGGACGAAAAAGATCGCCCCCAGCACCGGCCCGACCAGGGTCCCCAAACCTCCGAAAAATACGATCAAAAGAGCGTCAAAGGTCCAGGTAGGATCGAAAGGCGCCGACAGATAATAGCTGATCTGTTGGAAGGCGAATATTCCCCCGGCTAGCCCGGCAAAAAATGCGCTGATTGCCAGAGCCAGGAGTTTATGCCGCAGGACGTGAACCCCGCTCGCCTGGGCAGCCTCTTCATCCTCTCGGACCGCCAGGATCCCAAGGCTCCACTGCGATCTGAGCAGAAGCCAGGCAGCAGCGATCGTCGCGAGGGCCAGACCCAGGGCAGCGTAATAACGCAGCGGCAGGTCGTATCCAGCAATTTGAACGGCGGGCATGGTAGAGATCAGGGGGAGATTCTGGCTGACCGTGATGCGCAGCACCTCGGCTACACCCAACGTGCCGATAGAAAAGTATGCCCCCCGCAGGCGAAAAGTTGGCGCGCCGATTAACATTGCGAATGCGACTGCAGCCAGACCGCCCACCAAAAAAGCTGCGATAAAAGGAACGCTGTCTAACCACAACAGGCGGGTCACCAGGGAACCAATCCCAAAAAACGCGGCGTGCCCCAGGCTGGTTTGGCCCGCAAAACCGGCCAATATGTTCCAGCTCTGTCCAAGGGTAATGTTGAGACAGATCAAGAAAAATAAATTCCAGACATTCTGCTTATCCACCAGCTTTGGGATCAGGCCTGCCAGCATTATCAAAAGAACGACCAATGCCGGGGCAAGCCAGCGTCGATACCAAACCCAGGGAGTCGATGGGAGTGTCATCTCCTGCACTATGTTCTCCCGAACAGCCCCTGTGGTCGTAATAGCAGAACGGCCAAAAATATGACCAGACCGATTACCTCGCGGTAAGACGCGCCCACCAAAATCCCACTCAAAGCTTCGACAACCCCCAGCAGGAGACCGGCCGGAAATGCTCCCAGAATGCTCCCCGTTCCAGCCAGGACCACTACAATCAGAGCTTTGAGGGTCCAGGCCAACCCAACGGTCGGGGAGATTCCATAAGCGATCGTTACCAGCGTTCCGGCAATGGCAGCGAGAGAAGCGCCCAGCGCGAAAGTCATCATATATACCCGGTGGATATTGATCCCGGCCAGTTCGGCGGCTTCCCAATCTTCGGCGGTTGCCAGGATGGCCTTACCCGGGTAGCTCCGGCGCAGAAAAAAGTGGATGACCAGGATCGTAACCAGCGCAATGATCAGGCTGGCCAGGCGGGCAAAGGGAAGCATCACCCCGAACAGGCTGACTCCTGCACCGGTGTACGCAACCTGAATGGTTCGATCGTCGGCAGTGAAAACCCGCAGCGCCAGGTTTTGAAGTACCAGGGTCAATCCAAAGCTGATCAGGAGGGAATTCTTGATTTTCTCTTCTCCGGCCAGCCGGACCACGTGGCGAAACACGACCCGATCCAGGATCAGGCCTGTAAGGAAAAGGGCCGGAATCCCGATCAGCAGAGACACGAATGGGTCTATTCCCAGAGTCGTGAAGACCCAAAAGCTGATGTATCCCCCAAACATCAAGAGTTCTCCGTGAGCAACGTTCAACACTTTTAAGACCCCAAATACCAGGGCAAGACCCATGGCCGCGATCCCATAGATCCCGCCCACGAACAGGCCAAAGAGCAGTGTTTGCATGACAGATTCCAGGCTCATCAGGTCTTATCCGTGGTTGGAATGGTGCCCAGGTAAGCCTGGCGGACGCTCTCATTCCCTAACAGCTCCATCCCGCCGCCCGTTCCAACGACCCGGCCTTGTTCGAGGATGTAAGCCCGCTGCGCCAGCTCGAGCGCCCGGTTTGCATTCTGTTCAACCAGGAATATTGTCACGCCCTGTTCGTTGGTCATTTTTACAATCTCAAAAATATTTTCCACGATCATCGGGGCCAGACCCAGTGAAGGTTCATCCAACATCAGCAGACGCGGCAGCCCCATCATTGCCCGCCCAATGGCCAAAATCTGCTGCTGGCCGCCGCTCAGCGTGTTGGCGCGTTGGTGCTTCCGTTCGGCCAATACCGGTAAAACGTCATAAACGCGCTGCAGCATGCCTGCCCGCTTTGCCCTGGCCCTCCGGGTATACGCACCCAGCTCCAGGTTTTCCAACACACTGAGACCGCCAAAAAGCCGGCGCCCTTCGGGAACCAGGATGATGCCGCGCTCGACGATCCGATAGGCGGGCAACCCCTGAATGGGAGAACCATCAAAGGTAACCGTACCGGCCAATGGGCGGTGCAGCCCGGCAATCGCCCGTAATAAGGTGGTTTTTCCTGCCCCGTTTGACCCGATCAAGGCGACTACTTCGCCTTCGTTGATGGCAAGCGACACATCCCACAGGGCCTGCAAATCCCCATAGGCGACATTCAGGCTCTGAACGCTAAGAAGTATGGGCATGCAGGGATTTCCCCAGATAGGCGTCTATAACCAGGGGGTTTTGAGCCACCGCTGCGGGCGGTCCCTCGGCAATCATATCCCCAGCGTTGAGAACAACGATTCGATCGGCAAACCCAAACACTGCTTTTACCAGGTGTTCGACCATAATGATGGTTATCCCCAGGCTGTGAATGTTCCGGATAAGATCGATGGCGATCGGGATCTCGGATGGATTCAGACCGGCCAGCAGCTCATCCAATAAAAGCAGCCTGGGATTTGCGGCCAGGGCTCGCGCCAGTTCCATCCGTTTTCTATCGACAAGGGTGAGGCTGAACGCTCGATCATCGAGACGAGCGCTCAGCCCCACCAGTTCAACAAGTTTTCGCGCTTCGATTTCGGCCAGCCGCCTGTCCTTGATAGGATCCCGGCCGTATACCCGGCCGACGGTGACATTCTCCAACACAGTCAATTTTGGAAAGGGCCGTACCAGCTGAAAGGTGCGCGCAATCCCCAACCAACAGCGCCGGTGTGGAGCGGTCTTCGTGATATCTTCTTCCTGATACACGATCCGTCCCTGGCCAGGAAGGAATACACCCGTGATCAGGTTGAACAATGTGGTCTTGCCTGCCCCGTTTGGTCCAATTAAACCCAGGATTTCACCTTCATGGACATCCATGGAGATAGAATTGATCGCCTTGATCCCCTTGAAAGACTTCGACACCCTTTCAAGGCGCAGGATAGGCATGAGGCTCCCTGGCTCTGAGCCAGAATTCAACGATCCTCCCACGGGTCAGCCGGATAAACGATCTGACCTGCGGCCTGCTCGGGAGGCCAGACAAGGACCTGTTTGCCATCCTGCCATTGGTTGATGATGGTAATCACCTGACCGGTTCCATCTGGATTAAATTTAACCGGACCGACTACCGTGGTCATATCGGTTGCGGCAATCGCATCGCGGATCTGATCCCGGTCCAGTCCTCCAGCGCGCTGGATCGCATCAGCCAGGATCTGAACCGCCGCATACGCTGGGCCTGTCGTGGCCTGAGCCGATTTGCCATATTTGGCCTCGTGGCGCTCGACCAATTCCTGTACACCGTTAAATTTCTCTGCCGGGTTCCAGCCTGGCATAATCATGTAAAAATCCCCATCATTTCCGAGGTTTTCTGCCCAGGCCAGGCTGTCTGCAGCGCGGATAAACAGGTAGAGATTGGCGTTGAAATCCAACTCCTTAATCTGTTTTGCCAATGCCAGACCATCTGGAGGATTGGGGAGCGCCAGTACGACCTCTGCTCCGGCATCTTTGGCAGGCAGGATCACCGAAGAAAAGTCTTGCGAGCCAGGCGCATATTCCTGGTCTACAACAACTTCATATCCCCGGTTTGCGGCCTGTTCTTTCCAGAGGCTGCTTAGCTCGGCGCCCCAGTCGGTCTTCTCGGCAAAAATGGCGATTTTGGTTGGTTTTGGATTTAGTGTATCGAGCAGATCGAAAGTTGACACAGCCAGTCCAGGCGATTTTGGGAAGGGCGAAAATAGGTACTTGAAGCCCTGATCGTGTACCTTCTGAAGGGCAAAAGCTACACCGAGATAGGGGACCTTATTCTTCTCAGCCACCCCGGCTGCAGCGGCATGCAGATCGCTGCCGAACCCGCCCAGATAGGCGAGAACCTCATCCTCCGCAAAAAGCGTCTCGAGACGCTGCACGGTCTTCGTTGGGTCGGATTCATCGTCTAGAATTTTCAATTCGATGGGAACCTTTGTCCCATTGACATCGACTCCACCCGAATTGTTAATATCCTCCACTGCCAGCTCGTAGCCGTTTCGGATCTGTTCACCACCGGCGGCGTACCGCCCGGTCAGCGGAATGACCGCGCCGACTTTAATGGCCCCTGCCGGCTGCGCGGCAGATTGGGTGGGCGATTCAGTCACTCCTGTCTGCGGGATGACGGGGGTCGAGCAGGCAGAGATCACCAGGCTCAAAACCATGAGGATGAAGAGGAGCCGCGGGAACGCCACGCGAAAGGCAAATCTTCTCATATGACCGTCCATCAAAACCTCCCTAGAGCCAGAAAACAGTACCAGATAATTTGCCACCCGGATCTCGGAATGGCGTGACCAGGTTACAGATAAGGATCAGGTTCCAATTTCTTCCAGACTGCAGCCCGGGACGACCGGGGTCCCATAGCGGTAGAAAGACTTGGCTAACTGGCCGCCGAACCAGATGCTGCTCTTTTCCAGATCAACCTCATTGGCAACGTTCCATACAACCGTTTGCCAATCCGGGTCGAATATTAAATAGCCGGTGTCGCCGAACAGCTCGACCCGGTTTCCACCCGGCTCGAAACAGTAAAGAAAATAGGCCTGGGTGGTGCCGTGCTTGGCCGGTCCGGCTTCAATCCTGATGTCTCGCTCGGAAAAGATATCCGCAATATCCAACAGATGTTGGGGTGTGCCATACCAGTAGGCCACGTGGTGGAAGCGGCCGCGCGCGCCGGTCGCATCTTTCATCAACGCCATCTCGTGGACCAGGGCGCTGACGCTCAACCAGGAGCCAACCAAACCACCTCCCACGCCAATTTTTTGTTCGCGAATCTTGAAACCCAACACATTCACACTGAAGTCGGTATCCTTGACCACATCGCTTGTCATCAGGTTCACGTGATCCAGCCGGCGCACGGGTACTCCGCGCAGCGGTCGTTTCGACGGCCGGTTGCGAAGCTTGCTGGCCATTGCTGGAGACGCCTTGAAATATTCAAGGTCCCACAAAACTTTCATCCGGTGCCCATCTGGGGTACAGAATTTGTACGATCTCCCGTGTGCGTAATCTGACTCCGTCCAACCATCCCCCAATCCATTACCTTCGATCCTGCGAGACACGCGTTCCAAGGCTTCCGTTGACGAAGCGCGCCAGGTGATTTCCTCCAATCCAGCGGTATCCGCCTCTGTGATCTTGAGCGTATACTGGTAGAAGTCCTCATATGCTCTCAGGTAAACCGATTGCCCTTCGCGGTAGCTCTCTTCCAGTCCAAGCAGATCGTGAAAAAAAGCCACGCTTTCAGCGGGTTTTGGAGAATAGAGCGCGACACTCACCAGTTGCGCAATGTCCATGTCCATCATACTCCTCCGGTTTGCCACACCGGAACATCTTGCAGGACAGCTCAAGTAAAAGAGACGGTCACCGGAGACTGTCCATCGAGGATAAATGTAAACCTGTCGCCTGCGTTTACCGGCAGCATCTTCGTAATCCCACCCGAGATAACGATGTCTCCCGGTTCTAGGGAAACCCCATATTCCCATAACTTATTGGCAAGCCACGCGGTTGAGAGAGCCGGGTGTCCCAGGGCAGCCGCCCCAATCCCTTCAGCCGCCAAGACCCCATTGCAGTCGATCCGCATTGCCAGCGCTGCCAGGTCCGCATCCCGCATTTTCCCGTCCCACCGCCCAAGGGTAAAACCACCATAAGAGGCATTATCGGCAATCGTGTCGACCAGTTTGATGCGCCAATCGGCAATCCGGCTGGCGACGATCTCGATCCCCAACGCGCAGGCTTCTGTGGCTTCCAGCACCTGTTGGGGAGTGACCCGTGGTCCGTGGAGGGGTTTACCAATCAGGAAGGCGATTTCGCCCTCAATCCGCGGCTGGAGGAATTCTCCAGCGGAAATCACCACATGTCCCTCCCGCTCCGGGTAAAAAGTGGTCTCCCATAAAGTCCCATAGTCCGGCTCATTCACCCTGAGCTGCTGTTGGATAGCCTGGCTCGTCAGGCCAATCTTTCGCCCCACGATTTTTTCGCCGCGCGCCAGGCGCATTTTCGTCCAATACGTCTGGATCGCATAGGCTGTCTCAACATCACTGATCCCCTCCGTCTCGCTGATGGGGGCGATCGGCGTCCGCGTTCGCAGGGCATTGTCAAGTCGGGCTGCCAACTGGTGGATCACGTCTGCCATGGGGTTCTATATCTTTCCACCGAAAAACTGCTCCAGAGCCTGATTGAAGCTCTTGGCGAATTCAATCTGGATCCAGTGCCGGCAGCGGCCAAATACGTGCAGCTGAGCGTTGGGGAGATATTGGAGCAGGTACAGACTGGTCTCGATTGGGACGATCTTATCCTCATAGCCGTGGATCAGGAGGATGGGGTTCTCCATATCACGCAAGGCAAGCTCTGGGACGACCAGGTCGTCGATCGCTTTTTGACGCGGCGCGGGGAACATCGCCGTGAAGGAACGCTTCACATCCGGGTTCATGGCGGCTTCAAAACGAGCTTGGGCGATCGAATCCAGGCGGTCGGCCAGAAATGAGTCGTCGTAAACAAACCAGCGGATCAAATTGCGGAACACCCGGACCGATGGATCCTCATAAAATCCCCACAACCGGTCTAAACCGGGTGTAATCTTGTGCGGCGTTCCAATCGGGCCCATCAGCACTGCCCGGTCGAAACGTTCCGGGGATTCCATCAACAGATTGAGCGCAATCACACCGCCCAACGAATTGCCAACCAGGTGCGCCTTTTCAATTTTCAGCTCATCCAGAAAGGCAAGGCATTGATTTACCCAGATCCGCATCCAGCTGCGCATGTTCGCGGGCGGGTTGCGCGGGTGGTCAGATGCTCCGAAACCGATCAGGTCCGGAGCCAGGCAGTGAAAGCTTCCCTCTAAACCAGGCAGGGCATACTGCCAGTTCGACCAGGCTGTTACGCCAGGCCCGGAACCGTGCAAAAAGAGCACCACCGCGGATTGGCTCTCTCCGCTTGAACTGAAATAGGTACAGTACTCACCGGTCTGAATTTCCCCATTCGTTACCGTCATCGGACGCCAGCCTCCCTTTCATGGAGCTCTTTCTGTTTGGCCAGCTCAATGGTGACATCTAAAATCCAATCTTCCTGGCCTGCTACGGTTTTTCGGCGGCCCAACTCCACCAGGATTTCGAGCGGATCGACGCCGTACTGCTGGCCCAACCGCTTTGCGTGGAGCAGGAAAGTGGAATACACACCCGCGTACCCGATCGCGATCGAATCGCGGTCTGGGATGGGTTGGAAGGCCATAAAAGGGGCCACAATAAATTCCGCGGCATCCAATAAACCAAACACGTCGAGACCGTGATCGAATCCCAATTTGTCGAGCGCTGCGGCGATAAGCTCGGTTGCCGCGTTCCCGGCCCCCGCGCCCAACCCGCGCAAGGTGCCGTCTACCTGATCGGCTCCTGCATCGATGGCGGCAACCGTATTGCCGAGAGCCAGACCCAGGTTATTGTGGGCGTGGAACCCGACCTGAACCTTGAGCGCCTCTTTCAAAGCTCGCACGCGCGCCGCTGCCCCGTCTGGCAGGAGAGCGCCTGCCGAATCCACGATATACACACAATCGGCGCCGTAACCTTCCATCAAGAGAGCCTGTTCGGCCAGCACCCCGGGTTCGCGCATGTGCGACATCATCAGAAAACCGACTGCCTCAAGCCCCATCTCTTTGACCATACCAAAATGCTGTTGTGAGATATCGGCTTCGGTACACTGCGTGGCTATGCGAAAAACCTGCGCGCCGCGCGCTATCGCCTCTTTCATCTCCTTGCGAGTCCCAATCCCCGGCAGGAGCAAAGCTGCAATGCGCGCCTGGGTAACCGCGTTTCTCGCCTCCTCGATCAATTCCATCTCGTTTGTACCGGAGAACCCGTATTGGATTGAGGATCCGGACAGCCCATCCCCATGCGATACTTCGAGCACCGGTACGCCGGCTTTATCCAACGCCTGGGCAACCTCGCGCACCTGTTGGCGCGTAAACTGGTGCCGCATAGCATGCGATCCATCTCGCAGGGTAGTATCGGTCAGGCGGGGAGATTTCATGGTTTTACCCGCTGCTCGAGGATGTGTTGGGCCATGACCTCCCCCACCTGTCGCGCTGAAGCTGTCATGATGTCGAGGTTGCCCGCGAACTTGGGGAGGTAATCGCCCGCGCCGGTCACTTCTAACAACATCACCACCAGCGTCTTCCGGCCGTCGGGTGTCTCGCGGTGTTCGAAGACGGGCGCGTTTTTCAAACGGTAGCCCGGGACATAAGCCTGTACAGTGTTGATCATTTTATCGATCGAATCGACAATGTCCTGGTGGTCTACGCTGTCCGATTCCAAAAGGGCATAGATCGTATTGCGCATCAGGATCGGCGGGTCAGCCGGGTTAAGGATGATGATGGCTTTGCCCTGCTGGGCCTTGCCGATGACCTCGATCCCGCGTGCTGTCGTATCGGTAAATTCGTCGATGTTCTGCCGCGTGCCTGGACCGGCGGATTGGCTGGCAATCGTGCTGACCATCTCGGCATAGCTCACGGGCGTTACCCGCGAGACCGCATAGACGAGCGGGATCGTCGCCTGCCCGCCGCAAGTGATCAGGTTGACATTGGGTTCATCGATATGTTCCCCCAGGTTAACCGGTGGGATGACATACGGTCCGCGCGCCGCCGGAGTCAGATCTACAGCAATCCTCCCGGCATCCCGCAGCATTTTTTCGTGGCGCAGGTGGGCCTGCGCGCTGGTTGCATCGAATACGATCCGGATTTCCGGATCGGCCAGCACAGGATCAATACCCTGGGTGGTGGAATTGATTCCAAGGGATCGTGCTCTTGCTAATCCCTCAGACTGCGGATCGATCCCGGCCAGCAAGCTGAGCTCCATGTGCCCCGGTTCGCGCAGAATTTTTACCATTAAGTCGCTGCCGATATTTCCAGACCCAAGGATGGCGACTTTAACTTTTCCATCGAGAAGTCTGTCCATCATCAAGACCTATCTAATGTGTGTAATATCCTAAACGTTTGGATATCTTATTCGCAGACCGGATCGTCGCCTCGCGGTACTCTAGTTGCGAGCGCTCGAAACGGTAAGCCGGGATAGACATGCTGATCGCAGCGATCACTTTTCGGGTGTGGTTGTAAATCGGTGCGCCAACACAGCATAAGTCGAGTAAGATTTCCTCGAGATCATAGGCATAGCCTTGCTTGCGGATTTTTTCCAGCGCCTTTAGCAGTTCTTCCCGGTCGGTGATGGTGTTCGGGGTAAACCTCGGCAGCCCTTCGATTTCAATGATCCGATCGACCTCACCGGTCGGGCTGTATGCCAGTAATACTTTCCCCAACGCGGAGCAGTGCGGAAACAGGCGGATTCCCAGCGAAGTCAGCTCGACCCTTACCGCCTGCCTGCCTTCTAATTTATCCAGATAGACAACTTTTGAATCGTCCAGGATAGCGAGGTGGATCGTTTCCTTGTACTGGTCGGCCAGCTCCTCCATGTCTGGGCGGGCTTCTTTACGCAGCTCGGTGGTAGCCAGTAAGATTTCGCTCATGGTAACCAACCGCCAGCCAAGCCGGTAGCGGCCCTCCTCGGTCTTGTTCAAATACCCGATTTGGGCCAGGGATGCCATCAGATCGTGAGCGGACGACTTGGCCATTTTTAGTTGATCGGCCACCTCGCGTACTCCCCACTCGATATGATCGCGGTCGTAAAGCGCCAGAACATTGCCTGCCTTCTGGATGGTTTGCAGCATATCAGGAACTCCCGGACCCACTGGGGTGATCCGCGAGGCTCTCCAGGATCTCCGCCCCCAGGTTAGCTGCAGAGAGCCCCCGGAATAGATAGGCCAGGTTTACAACAGCGGACAATTCCTCGAAGGTCGCACCTGCCCTGCGGGCGCCGATTGCATGCAGCCTGGCTGCGTCCTGCAAATTCATCAACAACATGCCAAACAGCATCAGTTGGGTTGTTTTTGTATCAAAACATTTGGGGTACATACAGTGCCGCCTGATCTCCTCTTGCATGGCAAGCAGTTCAGGATCCAGCCGTGCAAGCAGATCCGTTCGCGCCACAATGCGCGGCGGCACAAAGCCAAGCAGTTCCTCGTACTGCCCGCGGTATTCCTCGATTATTTCTTCGCGAAGCTGGCGTTCAGGGAGATTGTCGAAGGAAACATTTTCGGCCATATAACCTCCAATTTGGCCAATTTGTTAAAGTATCGCACAAACAGTTCTGGTCGACAAGTGTTTTGTCCGGTTATTTCGGACAGGCTTTTAACAAATCCACTAACACGCAATTCAGAGCACCTCAGTGGATGGATGCTCTTATCCCTTCCAGTTCCAGCCCAAGCCGGGTAGTAATCATTGTTTTATCGGATTTATCCAAAATACTTGCGTTTTCTCTGATTTGGCATAGAATCCGAAGTGAATACCATCGAGTTTTGATGGACCTATCATACGGCAAAATCGGGAGCAAGCCGGTCACTTCATTCCGGGGGAATCAATCCTCCAGCCTCTTTATACGATTGCAGAGCGGTACAACGTCTGCCGGTACCGATCGGTAAGATCCTGACAACTCACCCCCGCCGGGTTGTCATCCACGCACCTTTCCGACTGCGCTCCTCCTCCACTACTTCATCATGGCAATGCCGGATTATTTGATTCAGGATTATTTTTGAATTTCTGGCCAGGACCCGCCCGGCTGCGGACGGTCATCCAATCAACCCAATTCCGTATCTGGCGGGATGCCATCATTGCTTTCATCGGTTCCACGATCGAATATTTACTTTGAGGGACAAGGAGGTGATCTAGAAAGGATCCATAAAAACCAGAACGGTTCACCAATCTATGATTTGATAAACAAAAGGAGAAGAGTAACATGTCAACAAAAAAGTGGTATAGATTACCAGCAATCCTCTTGATCGCTGCTACCCTGCTTTACGGCTGCAGCCCCGCGGCTACCACCGAGGCACCTGTAGTACCAACCCAACCCCCGGTCGCGACCGAACCTCCCGCGGCGGCGCCAACCGAAGCCCCCACCGCGGCGATGGAAGAACCAACTGAAGCCGCTACTGAGCCCCCTGCTGCGGGCGGCGCCTCTGAGGTAGAGATCTTTTCCTGGTGGGTCGGTCCCGGAGAAGCGGATGGGCTGGCTGCCATGGTTGAGATCTTCAACCAGCAGTATCCGGACATCGAATTTGTCAACGCCGCCGTTGCCGGCGGTGCAGGGACAAACGCTCGTGCCGTCCTGGCAACCCGCCTCTCCGCGGGCGATGCCCCAGACTCCTGGCAAGCTCACGCCGGACAGGAGATCATTGGCACCTACGTGGCGGCCAATCAGGTCGCTCCCTTGGATGACTTTTTTACCGAACAGGGTCTGAATGACGTTTTGCCCGAGACTCTTCTGCCGCTGATCTCACAGGATGACCACCCATATTCCGTTCCCGTAAACATCCACCGCTCGAATGTGATGTGGTACAACCCGGCTGTGCTTGAAGAGGCTGGCGTGACCGCAGTGCCAACCACCTATGAGGAATTTTTCGCTGCCTGCGACCAGATCCAGACCGCCGGAAAAATCTGCCTGGCGCTTGGCCCGCAGTGGACCGCCATGCACCTCTTTGAAAACGTAATGCTGGGCACCCTGGGTGCGGATGGATGGGCCGGCTTATGGACCGGAGACACGGACTGGGCCAGCGCGGAGGTCACCGAGGGCATCAATAACTTTGCCACAGCGCTGTCCTATACCAACAGCGACCATGCCTCTTTGTCTGACTGGCAGCCGGCCGCCAAATTGATGACGGACGGCGATGCCGCTTTCAACATCATGGGCGACTGGGCGTATGGCTATTTCGCCAACCCGGACCCGAACGGTCTGGCGCTCGAACCCCATACCGCTTTCGATTGGGCGCCTCCTCCGGGTACCGATGGGGTATTCTTATTCCTGGCCGATAGTTTCGTGATGCCAACCGATACCCCGAACCCGGATGCCACCAACGCATGGCTCACAGTTGCCGCTTCCAAGGAAGGTCAAGAGGCCTTTAACCCGCTGAAAGGCTCGATCTGCGCCCGCACCGACTGCGACGCCTCCTTGTTTAGCGAGTACTCGCAGGCCGCTGCGGAAGATTGGTCCGGTGATAGGGTCGAAGGCAGCCTGACCCATGGTGTAGTGGCCAATGATGCCTGGAAGGCAAAGATCGACACGGCGCTGGGTTTGTTTGTTGCTGATCCAACCGGTGTGGATGCGTTCCAACAGGCTTTGGCCGAAGCATGCCAATCGGATGGAGCCTGCCAGTAAACAATCCACAGGATAATTCTTAGCCGATGGGCGGTTCGATCAAGAACCGCCCATTTTCAAATATTTTTTTGCCAATCTCAATTTCTCTTTGCAGCCTTTTGTTCCTGGCCTCTTTGCGTTATTATTTTATCGTTCGTCTATCGTTTGGCGCTCATTTATTTACCTTGTTTGCTTCTGACCAAAAGCGAGGTGGTCTATGACTCGAAGATTTAACCTTCGTTGGACCGTGGTTTTTGCAGCCCTGGTATTAATGCTAATTGGAATTTTTTCGGTTAACTTCCTGACCCAAACACCCCTTAAGATCGCTGGGACAGACTACACCTCGATTGGTCTTCTGCTCGGTGGTCTCATTTTTTACGCGGGGATCATTGTGATTGTCAACCAGTTCGAGAACGAAAAACTTCTCACGATCGCTTTGCTGCTGCCATCGATCGTCGCGGTTGCGGTCTTTGTATATGGTTTCATCGCCTGGTCTACCCGGGTCTCGCTCAGCAAATGGAAGGGTCTCCTACCGGATTACACTTTTGTGGGCCTGCAGCAGTATATAAACCTGTTCAATGACCGGCGCTTCACGATCGATATCCGCAATACAGTAGTGTTTACGATCGGTTTTCTCATCGGTTGTATCGTTATTGGCTTGGGATTGGCGATTCTGCTCGATCAAAAGCTCAAAGGAGAAGCCCTGTTTCGCGGAATATTTCTATTCCCGATGTCCATCTCCTTTATTGCCTCGGGTGTGGTGTGGGGTTGGTTGATGAACCCCGCGACCGGCAGCCGGATTACCGGGATCAACCTGATCTTTCAAAGCCTCGGCCTGGATTTTCTCATCAGCAAATGGCATACCACCTCTCCTCCCTGGGGAATGGCGTTCACCGTCATCCCGGCTGTGTGGCAGTTATCCGGTTTTACAATGGCCCTTTACCTGGGTGGGATCCGTAGTATCTCGGAGGAGATCCGCGAAGCGGCTCGCGTGGATGGCGCGAGTGAGACCCAAATCTACCGCCATATCATCCTGCCTTTACTCCAACCGGTAACCCTGAGCGCGATCATCATCCTGGGACATATGTCGCTAAAAATCTTCGATCTGATCGTGGCATTGGGGAATAAGGACCTGCGCCTGGATGTTCCGGGTATCTACATGTGGACCACCACATTCGATGGCACGAACTACGCCCAGGGAGCAGCGATCGGTATCATCATGCTGCTCAGCGTGGCCGTTCTCGTGGTTCCTTATCTGGTTTACAGCATTCGGACGGAGGCAGAGATATGAGAAGCCGCAGCGTTGCATTGCGCACCATTTCTTACCTGGCCCTTTTCGCCCTGGCGATATTTTATTTGCTTCCAATCTATATGATGCTGTTGACAGGCGTAAAGCCGTTCAACGAAGTCGATCTAAAAACCATGTGGCATCTGCCCACAGCCGGTTTGCACTTTGACAATTTCGCTGCCGGCTTCAAACAGCTTGCCCCAAATATAAGGAACAGCCTGGGTATGGTCATTCCCGAGGCTCTGCTCTCTTCGCTGCTCGGCTCTTTTAACGGATACCTGTTATCCAAGTGGAAGTTCCGCGGTTCAAATCTGATCTTTTCGCTGATCCTGTTTGGGATGTTTATCCCTTATCAAAGCATTCTCATTCCGCTGGTTAAATTCATGCAGTTCTTGGGCCTGTACGGGGATATCCCCGGTTTGGTCCTGGTTCATATCATCTATGGGATACCGATCACCACACTGATCTTCCGAAATTATTATGCTGGGATATCAACGGAAATCATTGAAGCCGGGCGGATCGATGGCGCAAACCTGTTTGGCTTATATCGTTATGTGATGTTTCCGCTGTCTGCCCCCAGTTTTGCGGTCGTGATCATCTGGCAGTTTACCCAGGCCTGGAATGAATTTCTTTTTGCAGTCATCTTGACCAACCAATCTCACTGGCCCGTGACGGTAGCGCTTAACAACCTGGCAGGCAGCCAGCTCGTCCAGTGGAATGTATTGATGGCGGCTACCCTCCTGGCGGCGCTGCCAACCCTGCTGGTGTATATCTTCCTGGGACGTTACTTCCTGCGCGGGCTGATGGCCGGGGCCTTAAAAGGTTGATCTAAAATCCTCACCTGATCTTAATTTGACATTTAGGGGGTTAATTCTATAATATATATGTAACAAATCTTTACCAAAATACTATTTATTTTTCTACGTTGACGGAAAAAAACCTGTAGGATCTACTGTTTCGCTATCGTCAACCAGGCATGCTTCCGGGGTTTTGGTTCGTAAAGTCAGCAAGTGGGGGCCGATCTGTGTGATCCAACAACCCAGCGCTCGCGCTTCCCTGGAGCAGCCGCCCAAACAGGGAGGGACATTACCCCGAGGATTACTGCCCCCTATCTATCCTTTTAGAAAGTGAGGCAGTGATGATCCCCCCACCGTTTGAGTACGTCGCCCCAAAATCCATTTCTGAAGCTGTAAAAATCCTGGATCGAGATACGAATGCAAAAATTCTGGCCGGCGGGCAGAGTTTGATCCCTTTAATGCGCTTTCGTCTCGCCTCCCCCACCTTGCTCATCGATATCAACCGGATCGATGGCCTTGAATATATCCGAGAAGAAGTTGGTTGGCTCAAAATCGGCGCCCTCACCCGTGAGACCCATCTTGACCGGTCCGACCTGATTGAGTCGCGCTACCCACTCCTGGCGGACACGACTCGCATGGTCGCCGATCCCCTGGTCCGAAATCTGGCTACCCTGGGCGGGAACCTGGCCCACGCTGACCCGGCCAATGATCACCCGGCGACCATGCTTGCCTATGGCGCCCGGGTGGTTGCTACCAGTCCATCCGGTACGCGCGTCATTCCCATCCAGGAATTCTTCGTAGGGCCTTTCGAATCCAGCTTAGAACACAACGAACTGATCACCGAGATCCAAATCCCTGCCTACCAGGTAGGAAGCTCGGGCGCTTATGCAAAAATGGAGCGCAAGGTCGGCGATTTTGCCACCGCGGCCGTCGCCGTGCAAATCCAACTGGATCGCAGCGGTCAATGCACCTATGCCGGGGTAGGGCTGACCAATGTTGGGCTGATGCCCATTAAAGCGGCTGCGGCAGAACAAAGCCTGGTCGGTCAGGTCTTGAACGATGCAGTTATCCACAAGGCAGCCCAACTGGCAGGTGAAGTGGCTGAACCCCAGAGCGATCAAAGGGGCACAGAGGAATATAAGCGCGCGCTGGTCAGGACTCTGACGGTGCGTGCGCTGCGGACAGCGCTTAAACGCTTGGACAGAGGTGGATGATGAATACGCATAAGATCACCATGACGGTAAATGGACAAACGGTTGAAGCGGATGTCGAACCGCGCATGCTGCTGGTGCATTTCCTGCGCGAGAAATTGAACCTTACCGGTACCCATATCGGCTGCGATACGACTTCCTGCGGCGCATGTACGGTCCAATTGAATGGGACACCGGTCAAATCCTGTACTGTGCTGGCTGTCCAGGCGGATGGAGGGGTTGTTAATACGGTTGAGGGGTTGGCTCAAAACGGACAATACCATCCCATCCAAGAAGGCTTCCGCGAGATGCACGGACTGCAATGTGGTTTTTGTACCCCGGGCATGATGATCACGGCTGTCTCTCTGTTGGAACAAAACCCTGACCCGACCGAAGATGAGATCCGCTGGGGGATCTCTGGAAATCTCTGCCGCTGCACCGGGTATGTCAATATCGTTAAGGCCATCCAATATGCCGGAGAAAAGATGCGCGCCCAGAATGCTGTACCCCAGGCCAATGCCGAGGTACACCCATAACGGTGGAGGATAAAATGACACAAGCTCAGACACCTGATACAGTCCAAGGGATTGGTCACTCCCGGAAACGGGTCGAGGACGCACGTTTCCTCCAGGGGCGCGGCAACTTTATCGACGACCTGAAACTTCCCGGGATGCTCCATCTCAGTATCGTTCGCAGCCCGTATGCCCACGCTCGTATCAAAAGTATCAATACCGATCGAGCGATGGCCACACCCGGCGTGCTGGCGGTGATTACCGGCGAAACCCTCAAACAATTCAACGTTCACAATATGCCCACTTTGATGAGTGACACGCAGATGGTGCTGCCGGTGGATACAGTGAAGTACCAATACCAGGAAGTAGCCGGGGTGCTTGCCACCGACCGTTATACCGCCGCGGACGGGGTGGCGGCTGTTGATGTAGAGTATGATCCGCTTCCGGCCGTCGTAGATCCCAAAAAAGCACTCGAACCCGGAGCGCCAAAAGTTCGCGATGATAAACCCAGCAACCAGATCTGGCACTGGGAATGGGGGGATGAGCAGAAAACTGAACAGGCATTCAACCAGGCGGAGGTTACCGTCGCGGAGGATATCTATATTCCGCGCATCCATGTATCCTCGATCGAAACTTGCGGTTGCGTTGCCCAGTGGGACCCGGTCGATAAGCACCTGACCCTTTGGATGACCACTCAGGCCCCACATGCCATCCGCACCGTGGTAGCCCTGGTGACCGCTCATCTCGGTCTCTCGGAGGAAAAGATCCGGGTGATTTCACCGGATATTGGCGGAGGGTTTGGCGGCAAGGTCCCGGTGTACCCGGGCTACGTGATCGCCGTAGCGGCTTCTATCGTCACGGGTAAGCCGGTCAAATGGATCGAGAACCGCACGGAGAACCTGGCAGCCGATTCCTTTGCGCGCGATTATCACATGCACGTCGAGCTGGCTGGCCAGACCGATGGCACTCTGACCGCATTGAGGATCAATACGATTGCCGACCATGGTTATACCGATGCTGCTGCCAATCCATCCAAATTCCCGGCCGGGTTATTTCATATCTGCACGGGCTCCTATAACCTGAAAGATGCCTTTGTCGAGGTAGATGGCGTTTACACCAATAAACCCCCAGGTGGCATCGCTTACCGCTGCTCTTTCCGGGTTACCGAAGCCGTGCACGCCATCGAGCGCATGGCAGATGTGATGGCGCACACGATTGGCATGGACCCGGCCGAATTCCGGATGAAGAATTTCATCAAGCCGGAACAGTTCCCCTATAAATCTGCCCTGGGTTGGGAGTATGACAGCGGAAATTACGGGGCTGCGCTGCGCAAAGCCATGGATATGGTCGGCTACGAGGATCTGCGTAGAGAGCAGGCTGAAAAGCGGGCCAGAGGCGAGTTGATGGGAATCGGTATCTCATCCTTTACTGAGATCGTGGGTGCAGGCCCATCCAAGGATTTTGACATCCTCGGTATCAAGATGTTTGATTCCTGCGAGATCCGCGTCCACCCCACCGGGAAGGCGATCGCCCGCTTTGGGACTAAATCGCAAGGCCAGGCCCACGAGACCACCTATGCCCAGATCATCGCCGAAGAGTTGGGCATCCCTTCAGATCATATCAAGGTAGAAGAGGGAGACACCGACACCGCTCCCTACGGCCTGGGCACCTACGCCAGCCGCAGCACCCCCACGGCCGGGGCGGCTGCTTCGATCGCTTCTCGCAAAATCCGCGATAAGGCTAAAAAGATCGCCGCGCACCTGCTGGAGGCCGCTGAAGAAGACCTGGTTTGGGAACGCGGCAAATTCTATGTAAAAGGCTCGCCTGACCGCTTTAAAACCATCCAGGATATTGCTTTTGCTGCCTATACCAACCATCCGCAGGGAATGGAAGCCGGTCTCGAAGCGGTTGACTATTACGATCCGCCCAACCTGACCTACCCGTTTGGATCCTATATCTGCGTGGTGGATATCGACCGCGGAACCGGCGCCGTAAAAGTTCGCCGCTTCGTGGCGGTGGACGACTGCGGGGTGCGCATCAATCCGATGGTGGTAGAGGGCCAGATCCACGGCGGGTTGGCCATGGGGTTTGCCCCCGCGCTGCTGGAAGAAATCATTTATGACGAAAATGGCAACCTGCTCACCCCGAATTTTATGGATTACCTGCTCCCCACGGCCGTGGAAACCCCCCGCTGGGAAACCGGCGAAACCGTAACGCCTTCGCCGCACCACCCAATTGGGGCAAAAGGTGTAGGCGAATCTGCCACCGTGGGCGCACCGGCAGCCATCGCCAATGCCGTTGTGGATGCGCTCTGGCATCTGGGTGTGCGTAATATCGATATCCCTATCACCCCGCCAAAGGTTTGGGCTCTGCTCAACCAATACGGCGTGGCCGTAGAAGAATAGAATTTTCCTCCCCCGTACCAGGCACTCCGATCCTGTGCCTGGTACGGGGATCCGAGATTGGCCATCGAGGATACCGTGGATAGTCTGGACCAAATGAATTTATTACGGGAAGAAGGACAGCCCTTTGTCCTGGCAACGGTCGTGCGGGTGGAAAAACCCACATCGGCCCGACCCGGCGCAAAGGCTATCATCACCCAGGATGGAAAACTGACCGGCTGGATCGGGGGAAGCTGCGCCGAGCCAACCGTTCTGCGGGAAGCAGCTGCCGTGCTCCAGGATGGGAACCCTCGTTTGCTGCGTCTGTGTCCTCCCGAACGGATGGGCGCCGGTCCACAAGAGGGGGTGACCGAGGTCAAGCTGACCTGTATGAGCGGAGGCACATTGGAAATTTACCTCGAACCCTACCGGCCTCAGCCTCAATTGCTGGTGATCGGGCACCATCCGGTCGTCGAAACACTCACCGTCCTGGGAAAAGCGCTGGACTACACGGTTACAGTCATGGGGTTGGAAATCGATAAGGAGCGCTTCCCATCCGCCGATCGGATCATCGAAGGGCTTGATTTTTCTCAGCCAAAGCTCGATGGACAAACCTATGTCATTGTTGCCAGTCATGGCAACTACGATGAGCCTGCGCTGGAAGCAGTCCTGCCCTCTCCCGCTCCATATGTGGCCCTGGTAGCCAGCAAAAAACGGGCTGGGGCAGTTCGCAAGTATCTCAGCGATGCGGGTTTGTCAGATCAGCAGATCGCCCGGCTCAAGTACCCGGCCGGCCTCGATATCGGAGCAGCCGGCCCGCAGGAGATTGCTCTAAGCATCCTGGCCGAAATCGTTCAGGTTCGCCACCAGGGAGCGCCTGCAAAACCAGAAAAAAGCCTGCCGGTCGAGACAGAACCCCAGACGGCCCTGGATCTGATCTGCGGTATGACCGTCAGGATAGATACCGCCCGTTTTACGGCCAGTTATAACGGGGAGAAGTTTTATTTTTGCTCGGCGCAATGCCAGCACAGATTTGAAAAAGAACCGGAAAAATATTTATCCTCAAAACCATCCGTGCAAGGGGAAGTAGCCAAGATTGCCCATGCGCCGGATCATCCATCGGAAGGGGTGCAGCATTGAAATTCGAAGGTACTGTCAAAATCAATGCCCCACGCGAGAAGGTGTGGAGTTGTCTGACCGATCCCAACCTTGTCAGCCAGTGTGCGCCAGGTCTCCAATCGTTAGAGATTCTGGTCCCAGACAAAATATTTAAAGTGATCGCCTCGATCGGGTTCGGCTCAGTCCGGGTTACTTTTGATACAGATGTGGAATGGGTAGAGCTTATCCCGCCTCGGGAAGCCAGGGTGAAAGCGCACGGGAAAGCTCCCGGCAGCGGGGTGGATGTGACCAGCGCCATGCGTTTGGTCGAAACCCAGGACAGCGGTACAGAGATGAATTGGACTGCGGATGTGGTGGTGATGGGCTCGATTGCCGGTTTGGCATCCCGGTTGATGGGAGGGGTAACCAAAAAGCTCAGCGAATCTTTTTTTGAATGTATCAAGGCAAAAATTGAGGCATGAAATTTGGTCCGATTTCCACTGAGCAGGCTGAGGGGAAAATCCTGGCGCATAATCTCCCGGCTTTGAACGGCCATAAAGCCCATCGAAAGGGGAAAAGGCTCGAGTCCGGTGACGTTAAGGCCCTCCGCGAAAGCGGCCTGGCATCCATATATGTCGTCGAGTTAGAGCCGGGCGATGTGGCTGAAAATGCTGCTGCCCGCCGGGTGGCTGAAGCGGCTGCCGGCCCGGGTTTGCGGTTGAAAGAAGCATCGGCAGGTAAAGTCAGCCTGGCAGCGCAGTGCAGGGGAGTCTTGCAGGTCGATATCCCCCGCCTGGCGCATATCAATGGCTGTGATGGGATCGCGATAGCCACCCAGCGCAACCACACGGTCATCGAAGAGGATCAAATCGCGGCAACCGTTAAAATTATCCCCTATGCGATCTCTTCGGATGCTCTCCTCCAGACCGAGCGGGCTGCGCGAGGGCCATCGGCGCTCGTCTCGGTAAAAGAATTGAAATCTCGCCCGGTTGGTTTTGTTTATACCGGATACCCGGCTTCGAACGAGCGGTTGATGCGGGTCTACTCACCCGTATTGGGGAAACGCATCGAATCGCTCGGGTCAAACCCGGCCGGACAGGTTTTTATCCCCAGGGTTGGCGATCGCGATGAAACAGATCTCGCGGAAGCATTCGTGAGCCAGATCGCGGCGGGGGCAGAGCTCATCCTATTGATCAGCGAGACATCCACGATGGATCAGCATGACCTGGCTCCGGAAGCCGTACGCCGGGCAGGCGGCGAAGTGGCCTGTATTGGTGCGCCGGTAGATCCGGGCAACCTGGTAATGATTGCTTATATCGGTTCTGTCCCGGTGGTGGGTTTGCCCGGCTGTGCGAGCAGTCCCAGGAGTAACGTAACCGACCTGGTACTGCCTGCCTTGCTGGCTGGCATCCGGCTCACCCGCGCAGATATTGCTGAAATGGGACACGCTGGTCTTTTGGGGAGTGAAGCTGGATGATCGAATCGATCGAGGCCTTACAAAACGCCCTGCGCGGGCATAACTATATCGCGGATCGCGGCCTGGCTACATCCATCTATCTGGCGGTAAAACTCGGCCGGCCGTTATTCCTGGAAGGAGAAGCCGGGGTCGGGAAAACAGAGGTGGCTAAAGTCCTTAAAGAGGTGCTCGATACGGATCTGATCCGTTTGCAGTGCTATGAAGGCCTGGATGTTTACCAGGCAGTCTACGAATGGAATTATTCACGCCAGATGCTTCACATCCGGGTCCAGGAGTCGCGCGGGGAAAAGATAGAAGAAAAGGATTTATTTGGCCCAGAATTTCTCCTGCGCCGGCCTTTACTCCAGGCCATCACCCACCCGGGAGATAAACCGCCGGTCCTGTTGGTCGACGAGATCGACCGCAGCGATGAAGAGTTTGAGGCCTACCTGCTCGAGCTGCTCTCGGATTACCAGATCACCATTCCCGAGATCGATACCATCCGGGCCAAGCAGCCCCCCGTGGTGGTCATCACCTCCAACCGCACGCGGGAAGTCCATGATGCACTCAAACGGCGCTGTTTGTACTACTGGATCGATTATCCTACTTTCGAAAAAGAGCTGGAGATCGTTCGGGCAAAGATCCCAGGCGCTTCACAGGAGCTCACCCGGCAGGTGACAGCATTCGTCCAGGAGCTGCGCCAGGTTGACCTGTATAAAATCCCGGGTGTTGCGGAAACCCTGGATTGGGCAGCTGCGCTGGTGACGCTGGACCAACAAGCACTGGATAAAGCCATTATTGAAGATACCCTGGGTGTGATCCTCAAATATCAGGATGATGTCGTCAAAGTAACCGGGAATACGGTTGATGGTATCCTGGATCGCATGGGGATCGGGAGCTAATGATTCACCGCAGATGAGAAGCATAGAGATACCCAGTGGAGCGTTGTTCTATAACCTACTCCTTTTCGGACGGATGCTGCGCGGACTGGGAATGGATGTCGATACGGGGCGAATGATCGATGTGGTGGAAGCACTGAGCTGGATCAGAATTGTAGACAAGGACGATTTTTATCACGGGTTGCGCTGCTTGCTCGTCCATCACCGCGAAGACCTGCCGATTTTTGATCGGGCTTTTGCGATTTTTTGGCGGAAGCCGGTGGATGGGCAGATCCCCTCGAAAGTACAGCGGAACGGAAAGTCGCGCCGGCCGCGCCCGTTGGTCGTTCCTCCCCCACTGCGCCTGCCCAAGCAAGGCGCAGCTCCCCAGACTGCGAACCAGCCCAACCATTTCGATGAGCCGCCAATCGTTCAGGCCACCCTGACTTACAGCGACCGCGAGATGCTGAGGAAAAAAGATTTTAACACCTTGACCAATGCGGAGCTGCGGGTAATCGAGCGGATGCTGGTCAATTTCATCTGGCAGTTGGGCAAGCGCCGCACCCGGCGCTTTCGGCCGGGGACCACGCGCCTCTTTGATCTACGCCGCACGCTGCGCCAAAATCTTCGCTTTGGTGGAGAAATCCTGAGCTGGTCGCGCAAGGAACCCAAATATAAACCCCGGCCGCTGGTCATCCTGGCCGATATCAGCGGTTCGATGGAACGTTATACCCGGCTTCTCTTGCATTTTGTCTATGGACTAAGCCGGGGTTACCGGCAGGCCAGCGAAGCCTTTGTATTCAGCACCCGTCTCACCCGGATCACCCGTCAGTTACGGGAGCGGGATGTCGACCAGGCGCTGCGGACAATTTCGGATCATGTTCCCGATTGGTCGGGTGGGACGCGGATCGGGGAGGCTTTGAAAATATTCAATTTCAAGTGGGGGCGCCGGGTCTTGGGTCATGGGGCCGTCGTCCTGCTGATCAGTGACGGGTGGGACCGCGGTGATGCCGGTGTGCTGCGCGCCGAGATTTCCCGGCTGCAGCGCAGTTGTCACCGGCTGATCTGGCTGAATCCATTATTGGGATCGCAGGATTATGAACCGCTCGCGCGAGGCATGCAGACTGCGCTCCCGTATATTGACGACTTCTTACCGGTGCATAACCTGGCAAGCCTGGAAGACCTGGCTGTTCATCTGCAGCGCATCGAAGAAAAGAGCCCGGTCCGCCGGCAGATACCCATTCAGAAGGTGGAATAGACGATGAAAGACCTGATTCCTGGTATCGAAACCTGGGTGGCAGATCAAGAGAAAATCGCCCTGGCGACCGTCGTTCAGACCTGGGGTTCTTCACCGCGGGGCGTGGGAGCCAAGATGGCGCTCACCGCGGATGGAAAGATCGCCGGGTCGGTGAGCGGAGGTTGTGTGGAAAGCGCGGTTTTCGAAGCTGGTGTAGAGGTGCTGCGCAGTGGGATCCCCCAGCTTCTCCATTTCGGTGTCGCCGATGAGACAGCCTGGAAGGTAGGGCTGGCCTGTGGGGGACAGATCGATGTGTTCGTCGAACCCCTCGACGAAAACCTCCTGGATCTCCAGCGAGTCGAGCTGGGCTCTGGCCGGTCTTACGCCGTTGCAACGGTGATCCGCGGGCCAGCCCAATTCCTGGGTAAGGGAATGCTGGTTGCTCACAACCGCCAGGTGGGCGGCCGGTATCCTCTCGAGGCGGATGAAACAGTCCTCAGTACAGTGCGGCAGATCCTGTCTGAAAACCGTTCTCAAACTTTTCTCTATCAAACCCCCGGCCAGGAAGAGCTGGAAATCTTTGTCGAAGTCATTGAACCCCGGCCTCAATTGATCATGGTTGGCGGAGTCCATATCGCCATCGCTTTGACCGATATCGCCCGCACGCTGGGGTTCCGGAGCGTGGTGATCGACCCCAGGCGCGCATTTGGCAGCACCGAACGGTTCGCGCGTGCAGACCAATTGATCCAGGCCTGGCCTGATGAAGCGTTCACTCAAATCCAGGTCAACCCGAGAACCGCCATCGCGGTGCTCACCCACGACCCAAAAATCGATGACCCCGCTTTGATAGCTGCGCTCAACAGTCCCGCATTTTATATCGGCGCGTTGGGCAGCCAGACTACCCAGGGTAAACGACGAAATCGGCTCCTGCAGTCAGGGGTTGCTGAAGCTCAGCTTGCCCGGCTGCATGGGCCGATTGGTCTAAAATTAGGCGGCAACACTCCGGAAGAAATCGCTCTGGCAATTATGGCGGAAATCGTTGCCGTTCAACACAAGGTTCCGGACTCCCTGGTCCACTATGCCTGACCGGCTGTACTCAATGGCTCCGAGGCGGGGTTAGTTTGGGAAAACGCAGCAGGATTTCGAGAGCCACTCCGGTCAATACACCCGCCATCGTACCGGTGAGAAAAAATCCCGGTAAGAGTGAAAGCCCGGTAAACCATCCCATCGCGCTAAAGGGGATCCACCAGCCGGCCCAGTGAAGCTCGGGTTTTAATACAATCCACTGAGCGATACCCACGGCAAGGCCCAGAACGATACTGTCCAAAACTTCGAACCCGCCGGATAACCCCAAAACTACCACCAGATAGCCTGTCACCCAGCCTGCTGCGCTGGCAGCAACCCACCGCCATGGATGTTGGATGCGCCTTTGGAGAACCAGCCATTGAAGGATGCCAATCAAGATCCCAGAGGCAACCAGGGAAAGACCGGCAAAGAAGCCGCCCAGGATCCACCCCAGGGTGGTCGCCACCATCCACTGGAATAAAAACGCCCAATCGAATGTCAGGGTTTTCGAGACCGCCAAATCTTAGCCCTTTACCGATCCGGACATCAGGCCGCGGACGAAGTAGCGCTGTAAAGAGAAGAATACGGTCAGTGGCAGCACCATTGTAATGAACGCACCGGCGGTCAGCAGGTGCCAATCCTGCCCGCGGTCACCTACAATATTTGCCAGGCGCATGGTCACGACCCTGTTTTCAGGCGCGCTCCCCAGCAAAATCAGAGCCACCAGGTAATCGTTCCAAACCCACAGAAACTGGAATATCGCAAAGGAGGCCAGGGCGGGTACTGAAAGCGGCAGGATCAGCCGCAGAAAGATCGTGAAATGAGAGGCGCCGTCGATAAAGGCAGATTCCAGAGTCTCACGCGGTAGGGTACGGATATAGTTGAACAGAAGGTAAGTAGCCAGTGGCAAACCAAATCCGGTGTGGGCCAGCCACATAGCCAGGAAAGTGCCATTTAGTTTAATCTGCGCAAAATCGCGCAGGACAGGCACGAGTGCCACCTGCAGGGGTACAACCAGAAGAGCAACCACCAGGATAAACATGGTCCGGCGTCCGGGGAAGCGGATCCAGGCAAAGCCATAGGCCGCAAAGGCCGCGATCAGGATCGGGATCACTGTGGAAGGGATGGTAATTGCCAGGCTGTTGAGCAAGGCGCCGGTGAAATCGTCTCCACGGACTGTTTCTACCGTTCCATCCCCTTGTTTGATTTCAATATTTTTTCCCTCGAGCACCTGGCGATAATTATCCAGAGTGAAATTGCTTCCACCCACAATCCATCTTTGTTCCTGGATCTGGATGTTCCCGATACGGCGGTTGCCGATCCAGATCAAGCGCGTCCCACCGCTCTCGACCCCCTTGCGCATTTCTTCGAAGGTGGCTGTTACCCCATTCACTGTCATCGGACCCGTGGGATCCAGGCCAATCTCGCGCGGGTTAATCGTTTCGGTTTGCACCCAATCACGATGAGGTAAGACCCTCCACCATCCAGTAGTTTGAATATCAAATCGCTCGCGGAATGAGGAGACTAACAGCCCGATCACGGGGATCAGCCAGATAATTACGATCAGGGCCAGGACGCCGTTGACCAGGATGGCATTAATGGTTTTTTGTGAACGACCGCTTTCCATAGTTAAAATGCCTCCTGTTCCCTGAACTGGCGCAGATTGTAGATCATCACCGGGATAACGGCCAGCAGCAGGACGATTGCGATGGCCGAACCGAAACCGGCGTTTCGAGCCACAAAAGACTGCCGGTAGAATTGGGTTGCGATGACATCCGTGCCAAACTGGCCGCCGGTCATCACAATGACCACGTCAAATATCTTCAAAGTAAAGATAATAATCGTGGTCGTCACGGTAATGATCGTTCCCATGATATAGGGGATCATGATTCGTAAAAATACCTGGAGTTCGGTAGCGCCGTCCACACGGGCTGCCTCCATGATTTCTTCGGGGACCCCCTTAATCGCGGCCGAGAACATCACCATGGAGTATCCTGCCTGCAGCCATAAGACGATGATGACCAGGAACAGGTTGTTCCAGGGACTTATGGCTGTATAGGTTGTCCAGCCGTGTGGTTGGCCCCCCAGGGCGGTCACAATCGCGTTGAGCAGACCGATCTGCTCGGATCCCGCCGGTTTGACCTCATAGATAAAGTTCCAGATCACGCTGGCCCCGACGAAAGAGATCGCCATAGGCATGAATATCAAAGACTTGGCAACCCGCTCGAAACGGCTGCGGTCAGCCAGGACGGCGATCAACAGACCGCTTACAACGGTCAGCGGTGTGGCAATGCCCATCCAGAAAAGGATATTATTCCGAAATGCGCCGGCCATCAACCGGTCTGTAAAGACCGCCACGTAATTGCTGAGACCCACGAACTGTGAGGACAATGTCGCGAAAAATTCATTTGGTGCAGTGAGCAGAAGGGTTAACGGTAAAGCTGGCGGTCCATTCTTACCAAACAGGCTGATCCAGAAGGTGCGCAGCGCAGGCAAGGCCAGGAACCAGATCATCAACGCTACCGCCGGGCCGATAAATACAAACGGCTGCAAGCGCTCCGTCCATTCGGTCGGGAGCATTTCGACCAGCCAGTTGAAGATGTAATACAGGGCTCCCACTCCGATGACCCCCCACAGAATGGCAACCAGTACGGTGACCCATCTTGGCGCATCCCCCGCGCGCAGGAAGAGAAAACCCTGGATCAAGATAAAAAACGCAGTTGCCGGGATCACAATGGCCAGCCCAATCCGGAGGATCAGAGTGATCACTTTGTTGGCCGGGCCGGGTTTCCCTCCTGCTGAGTGTTCTAAAGTAGCCATAGGAGACTCCTTTAAGGGTATAAAACCAATCTTGGGAGATGCACGCGTAAATTTGAAAGTGGGCTGCCAACTCGATATGAGTTGGCAGCCCGGTCAGTTCAAGAACAACTTATTTCGGCCAGGAATCGTCGATTTCCTTCAAGACGGTATCCAGGTCCGCTGAACCAGACACCCAGTCAGTCATGCCTTTCCAGAAGGAACCGGAGCCGACCTCGCCTGGCATCAGGTCCGAGCCGTCGAAGCGGACTGCGGTGGCTTCACTGTTCAGAAGCTCGGCGATGCTGAACTCCAAGGGTACCGCATACATATCCTCAGTAGCGGTCAGCTGCGCTGCCATAGCGCCACCAGATTCGAGGAAGCCGGAAACTGACTGCGGCAGGGTGAAGTATTCCATCAGGGCGCGTACTTCCGGCCGGTCGTTGAACATGACGTACATGTCGCCAGCCACCAGGAATGGCTTGCCGTATGCATCGTCGATGGGCGGGAAGTAGAAGAAATCGTAATCAACGCCCGGTTGGGCATCCGCGGGGAAGAAGCTGGTGATGAAGTTGGCCTGGCGGTGCAGCCAGCACTGGGGCGGATCTTCGAACATGGGGGCCACAGAGTCGCCGAAGTAGGTCGACACAATGGCATCCGTACCACCGAAGACATTCCCTTCGGTGAGCCAGACCTCACCCAGGATCTCAGCCGCGTTCTTTACTTCGGGAGAAGAGAAGGGCAGCTCACCCGCAACCCAGGCATCGTAATTCTCCGGGGAGGTGGTGCGCAGCATGATGTCTTCCATCCAGTCGGTCGCCGGCCATCCGGTGGCTGCCTGGGATTCGATACCCACGCACCAGGGTGCATCGCCATCCGCCTTGATCGTGTCGGTGAGCGTCATCAGCTCTTCCCAGGTAGTCGGGACTTCATATCCGGCTGCATCGAAGTCATCTTTTGGATACCAGACGAGGCTCTTGACGCTGAAGCGGTTGAAAACGCCCGCCGCGATGGGACCATCCGGGCTTTCCATGGTAGCCATGTCTAGCCAGCTCTTGTTGTACTGCTGTGTTAGCCACTCTTCAGATATGAAGCTGTTGACATCGATGAGTTTCCCTTCCTCGGCAAACCTCCTTACCAGCGCGGGTTGGGGGAAGTCGGCAACGTCCGGGGCCTGATCCGCATCTACGGCAATCGAGATCCGGGCTTCGAATTCCTTGTCCCCGATGTAGTTGACGGTGATGCCGGTGGCTTCTTCAAAGGCTGCCCAACCGTTCTTCATTTTCTGATCGTCGGGGTCGGTTTGGGTGCCATCCACAGTAATGGTCGTGCCCGTATATTCCCCAGCCAGTGCTTTCTCGAGGAAACCATCCGCAGGACCGGCGATTTCACCAGCGCCCGCGGCAGGGGGCTCAGTAGCGGCTTCAGTCGGTTCTTCCATCGCCGCGGTGGGGGCTTCGGTTGGCTCTTCCACAACCTCAGTCGGAGCGACGGTTGGCTCCACCGCAGGAGGTTGGGTAGGTGGAGGTGCCTCTGTGGTTGCAGCAGGCGCGGCGCAAGCGCTGAGGATAAAGGAAAGGGCAACCAGGAGGGTTAGGATCGTTCTAAATTTTTTGTGGAACATCTTCTACTCCTTCGTTCGTTGGTAAACAATCGATTCGGCTAAAATAGTTAGACTTTAGATGGTTCTCAGGCATGACTCTCGATTTACCACCTCCCTTCATTTTTAGGAACCATTCAGGTTGTTCCCGCAGTCTTTTATTAACTTGTGCAGTCTATTCAGACCGGCAGGTGCCAGTAGATTGGCGCACCACGAGATGGGTATCCAACAGGATCTGGCGCAAGGGTACGGGTTCCTGGCGGATGAGCTGGTACAACATTTCGCCAGAACGCCGGGCAAGTTCATGCGCCGGAAGATGGACGGTAGTTAGCGGTGGGTCAACGTAACGAGAAAACGGGACGTTATCGAAACCCACCAGCGCGATATCTTGTGGGATACGCAGACCGTGCTCACGGATCGCCAACATAGCCCCAATGGCGACCACATCGCTGGCGACAAAAACTGCGCTGGGGAGCGGCCGGACTGCCAGCAGGTTGCCCATCTGGATGTAACCCGACTGTGGGTCGAAATCGCCATACAGCACCAGCCGGTCATCAAACGGCAAACCTGCCGATTCCAGACATTCACGATACCCGCGCAGCCGCTCGGAGGCCGCGGTAAAATCCAACGGAGCGTTTGCCACAAAGGCAATCCGTTTATGACCCAATTGGAGGAGATGATCCACGGCCAATTTTGCGGCTGCGCAGTTATCCACATCCACCGAGCAGAGACTGGAACCAGACATCTGGCCGATCAGGACGGTCGGGAAATTGTTCTCCTCTAAAGCGCGCAATCCCTCATCATCAAACCGTGGCCCCGAGAGCAGAACGCCGTCGATATGCTTGGCGCGCACCAATTGGAGATAAGCTTCCTTCTGGTGATGTGGTTCAACAATTTCGATCAGCAGGTGTAGCCCGTGCTGCTGAAAAAATCCGATGAGACCATCGAGAATCTGGGTCAGGAAAGCATCCGAAGTAATATGGTGAGGGCTGCGCGTCAGGATCAGGCCAATGATCTGAGCCTGGCGTTTGGCCAATGCCTGGGCGGCGGCATTTGGCACATAGCCTAAATCGTGTGCAGCCTCAATCACCCGTTGGCGGGTCTCCTCACTGATTTGGATGCTTTGGACATTGTTGAGGACGAGTGATACGGTTGTACGCGATACTTCAGCACGTTTGGCGACATCCAGGCTGGTTACCCGTTTCGTTGCCAATGAGTCTCCCTCGTGAACACTTTATAACCTTTAATAAAAACTAACGCGCGTTACTAACCTTCACTAATATAGCAAAATTCGAAGTCCGTGTCAATAGTTAAAAGTCGAGTTAATAAATACAAATACTTAATAAAACCACAATTGGGAATAGATATAATAAAATAGATCAAGTAGTACAGGTACCAATTGTCATGCATCATAACCCTTATTCGAGACGGGATTTTTTGTCTGGCTGCGCTCATGTGTTGGGAGGTGGCTTGCTGGCTTTCTCCCCTTTCAGGTCTGGAGACCTGAGCCAGGCTCAATCACGCCTCTTTGCGGTCGGGCGGGTATCCGTACCGGCGATCAATATCTATACCAGCCCGTCTTTTGACAGCGAACGCGTGGAAAAACGCGAAAAAGACGAACTGCTTCTCCTGATCGAGCGGGTTAAATCCCATGCCGGGCCAAAACACAACCCATTCTGGTACCGGCTCCTGAATGGCTATGCGCACAGCGGGCGCATCCAGGTGGTCATCCTCCAACCACCCAACCCGCTCGCCCAGGTCATCCCTTCAGAGGGCCTGTTGGGTGAGATCACCGTACCCATCTCCTCCGCATACCGCTTCAGTACCGCGGCCGGTTGGGAACCGTTGTATCGTTTGTATGCCCAATCCATCCACCGCATCACTGCCGTGGACACCGGGCCGGATGGGCATCCCTGGTATCGTCTCTTCGACGATCTGATGAATGCCGAATATCACGCCCCAGCTTCCGATCTGCGCCCGATCTTTCCTCAAGAATACAGTCCAATCGCGCAGGAAATCCCGCCCGAAGAAAAACGGGTTGTTGTCTCAATCCAGGAACAGACCCTCACAGCCTATGAGGGAGAGCGGGCTGTTCTTGTCGCAAACGTCTCTTCCGGAATTCATACCGAAGATGTACCCGAAGGAGAGCTGCCAACCGACACACCCACCGGAAGTTTCCGCATCCAATTGAAGATGCCTTCCCGCCACATGGGGGATGGACGTTTGACCGCGAGCCCGGATGCCTATGAATTACCGGGCGTTCCTTGGGCTATGGTTTTTCACGAGACCGGGGTTGCCCTGCATGGCACCTACTGGCATTCAAATTTTGGCGCGCGGATGAGCCACGGATGTGTCAACCTGCGGAATGCGGACGCTAAATGGTTGTTTCGTTGGACGGATCCGCCCTACGATCCTGCCACCTGGTATGTAAAAGGTAGGGGGACGCTGGTTGTGGTGGTCTAAATCATTCCTATTTTTCCGGGATCCACCTCCGTTAGCACACTTCTTGCACAGATGATATCCATCGGCCGAATACACAGCTTAGGGACTGGAAATATTACGACGGTCGAAAACTGTATGATGGATCAGTCCAGTCAGCGTGCATCTTATTACCGAGGATCCTGGAACCATGCAACTGCAACCAGTCAACGACTCGTCTCTCAACCCACACTCACCTCACCCACAGCCATGCAGTAGAAAGGTTTGCTTCGAGCGCCTGGCGGAAGGCACCCGTGAGGTACTGTATCGGTACCGCTGCATCCCGAATCCTGCTTTCGAATATATAAACCCGGCATCAACCGTGGTGACTGGATATACCCCCGAGGAATTCTACCAGGATCCTGGATTGATCTACCGGATGATCCACCCGGCCGACCAGCCGGTCATAAAAAAAATCCTGCAAGGGTACGACCCCAATCAGCCTATCCAGCTCCGCTGGGTGCATAAAAATGGCTCATTGGTTTGGGTCGAACAATATACCGTGCCAATTTTCGATCGTTCAGGCAACGTAGTTGCCCTGGAGAGCATGGCCCGCCAAATTCCTTCCAATCTGGACCAGGACGCCACCGGTAATCTGACCCGCCAGCGAAAGCGCCTCCTGGATATTTCTCAGTCCATTGCCTCAAATTTCTCGATTGACGAAGTCATGCGGCATATCATCCAGGCTCTGGAAGATTTATTGGCATTCGATTGCTGTTCATTCTGGATCAAGGAAGATGAACTCCGCCTGCTGCAGATGTTTGACCGCATCCGCTCCGAATATGTATCGAAAACGGTCCGGACCGGTACGATTTATCCCGGCAGCTCGGTCGAGAACCAGGTACTGCACAGTGGAGAAGCCCAGCTGAGCCGGGTTGAGCACAAAATGGTGATCCCGCTCTCAAAACGCGAGAACCGGCTGGGTGTCATCACCCTCACCCGCCGCTTCGGACCCCCCTTTACCGATGAGGAGTTCGAGGTCTCACAGCTCTGCATTGCTTATGCATCTCTGGCGATCGAAAATGCCCACCTGTGCAAAAAAAACGAAACGCGCTCTCAGTTGATCACCCACCTTGGACCTTCCATCGAGGGACTGGTTCATCCATTTAATATCGCCGAGATCAGCGAAGCCATCGGTCAGGAAGCCTTACTCCTGGCTTCAGCGGACCGTATCGCAGTGTTCGCGTACAAACCGGATTTCCGTTTGTCTCGTCTGTGGTCGCGTGGATTGTCTTTTGCCTATCTGGGCCACATTACCATGGACCGCCACGGCATGCTCGAGCACCAACCGGTAAAAGGCCTGGAGCTAAAATTGACTTCCCGGGTTCTCGATCTGCCAGAAGGATCCCCGGCCCGGCTGCTGGCAGAAGCGGAAGGATATCAGGCAGTGGCCATCTGCCCGCTGATCATTGGGAGCCGGGTCATTGCCTGTGTGGCTTGTTATTATAATCAGCCGCATTACTGGTCGAAAGAAGAAAAAGACGCGCTCCTCCTGTTTTCGCGACAGGCCGCCAATGCCCTGGAAAATACGCGATTATATGAAGAGCTTGAAGAAACTTATCTCCAGACAGTCCTCACCCTGGCACGTGCAATCGACGCCCGCGATACATATACCGCGGACCACAGCCGGCGGTTGGCTGATTGGGCGGAAGCCACCGCTCGCCGCCTGAGATGCAGTGCGGAAGAGGTTCAGTTGATCCGCTGGGCAGCCTTACTGCACGATATTGGAAAGATCGGCATCCCCGACTCAATCCTGCGTAAGGCCGGTCCCTTGACCGAAGAAGAATGGCAGGTGATGCGCCAGCATCCTATCCTCGGAGCAGATATTATCGCTCCGGTAGCCAAGCTCCAACCGGTCACCTCAATCATTCGCCACCATCAGGAAAAATATGATGGAACAGGTTACCCGGATGGGCTTCAAGGCGAGGAGATCCCTCTGGCCGCTCGAATACTCACCGTAGTGGATGCGTATGGGGCAATGACCGATGAACGCATCTACCGGCGCGCGCGCACCAAGGATGAAGCCGCTGCCGAGCTCCAACGCTGCGCTGGCACACATTTTGATCAGCAGGTGGTTGACGTTTTCTTCGAGCTGATCGACGCGAACCCGACTCATTAAAAATATCCGATAAAATTTCCCCCGTCATATGGGGGAATTTTTTATTTAACCCTCTATCTCCAGACTGCCTCTCTCGAAATCTGCTAATTATGTGGTATCCTAAGGCGGTTAATATATGATATTTCACACCTCAATTGTATAATTAGCCAGTGGGGAACGTTTCTGAAACATCAATCCCCAGTCCAATCTTCAACGCCGGGTTCATTGCCGGACCAGCGTGTTGATAGCTTTATGTCATGATACACAGACATCTTACTCCCGTCATTCGCATCATAGTTACCTATCTGATTGTATCCGGCCTGTGGATTTTCTCTTCCGACCAGGTAGCAGCCGGTCTGATCACCGATTCGCTCTGGTTGACCAAAATCCAAACCTACAAAGGCTGGTTTTTTGTGGCCGCCAGCGCGGCGCTGTTATTCGTCCTGATCTACCGGGAACAAATCGGTCGCAGGCAGGCAGAAGAAGCCTTACAGCTCAGCCAGGCCAGTTTCAATCAACTCTTCGATCAAAACCCGATACCCATGTGGGTCTATGATCAGCATTCCCTCCATTTTTTGGCTGTCAATGATGCTGCGGTTCAGAAATATGGCTACACACAGGCAGAGTTCCTGTTGATGAAAATCACTGATATTCGCCCGGAGGAAGAGCCCCGTGCGGTGTATGAAAATCTAGCCAATGCCCCTCCTGGGTTGAGAGCATCCGGCCAATGGCGGCACAGAACCCACGCCGGACGGACCATCATCGCCCAGGTTGCTTCGCATACCCTGGATTTTTCCGGGAAGCTGGCGGTGCTGGTGGTTGCGGAGGATATCACCTATAGCAAGCACGTCGAGAGTGCCTTCCAGAGCGCCGAGCAGCGCAGGATAGCCGCTGAAAACCTGCTGCGGCTGGACGAATCCCGCTTCGAAGCGCTTTACAATCTCTCCCAGATGATTGATATCCCACTGCGCGGGATCAGCGATTATGCCTTATCGGAGGCAGTCCAGTTGACCGGCAGTGCGAGAGGAACACTGGCCTACCGGGTATCCATTGACAATCGCTTCGAATGTTTTGTCTTTTCACCCGGTCGACCTACCCAACAGTTATTGGTCGATCTGGCCGATCCCCAGTCGGTCGAGAAGCATCGTCTATGGAGCGCTCTCCTGCGGAAGAAGAAACCGATGCTGATCAATAACCTCGCTGACTACCAGGAGCAGGTGGATAGACCGCCCCTTGAGTTTGTTCGCGAGCTGATCATTCCTATCCAGGATAATGGTCAGGTCGTGGCCATTGCCAACGTACAGGATAAAAAATCCGATTATTCGGATGCCGACCTCCGCCAGCTAAACCTGTTAATGGACGGGGTATGGAAAATTTCTGAACGGCACCAGATGCTAGACCGGCTGCGGGAAAGCCAGAGCCGGCTCGAGGTCGCGATCGAACAGCTCCAACAGTCCAATGACGATCTGACCCTGGCCTACGATGCAACCATTGAAGGATGGTCTCGTGCCATGGAGCTCCGCGATCGAGATACCCAGGGGCATACCCGCCGTGTGACTCAATTGACAACCCACCTGGCCCAGATTATTGGGATCGATGAGGACCAGATCGTTCATATCCGGCGTGGAGCGCTCTTGCACGACATCGGTAAGATGGGCATCCCCGATCCGATCTTATTAAAACCCGGGCCTCTCACCGAAGATGAGTGGGAAATCATGCGCATGCACCCCAATTATGCCTACGAGATGCTGTCCACCATCCCCTATCTCCACCCGGCTATCGATATTCCATATTACCATCACGAACGCTGGGATGGGAAAGGCTATCCGCACGGGCTGCAAGGGGAGAAAATCCCCCTTTCCGCGCGGATTTTCACCGTAGTGGATATCTGGGATGCGCTGCGTTCTGACCGCCCCTATCGGAACGCATGGCCGCTGGGAAAAGTAGTCGAGTACATCCAGGACCAGTCCGGGCGGCGGTTAGACCCCCAGGTTGTGGAGGTATTTCTCGAACATATCCACGAGTTTTCGGAATATGTTCCGGATATTCTTGAATAGCCGCCCCACAATCAAAATGCACCCGGATTATGCCGCGGGTTTCCTTTTCAGACCATATTCGTTATAATCACTTTACGATGAAGCGATTGTTGACCCGCAGAGATTTTTTGAAAATAGCCGCGGCCAGCCTGGGCGGCCTGGCTTTTCGCCCATTCTTTACCCGCTGGGATTCTTTTGAAAGCGGAGACCTGGTCCGGGTTGGGACTTATTCGGTCAGCACCTACAAAAAACCGGACGATGAGAGTACCATTATCTGCCAGCGCTACCGGGATGAGCTTCTGAACGTTTATTATGAAGTCGAATCCGAACAGGGTCCTTCGTATAACCCGCTCTGGTTCCGGGTCTGGCAGGGTTATGTGCATTCAGCGCATCTTCAGCGGGTAAAGGTCCGCCTCAATCCGGTGCTCCGCAGCATTCCAGAAGGCGGCCAGCTCGCGGAGGTTACCGTTCCTTACTCACAGTCTCTGCGGTACGCGCGTGATGGACGTTGGGATTCAAACAGCTACCGGCTGTATTATGAATCAACCCATTGGATTGTGGGTATCGACGAGGGACCGGATGGCGAACCCTGGTACCGGTTGAAAGATGAGCTCCTGGAAGTGGATTACCATGTCCCGGCCAAACATCTCCGGCCGGTCCAGGCTGAAGAATTTGCGCCGATCTCCCCGGATGTCCCTCAGGAGAAAAAGCGGATCGAGGTCTCGATCAGCAAGCAGAACCTGATCGCATATGAAAACGATCGGGTTGTCCTCGATACACGCGTTTCCACCGGTATTCCCAGCCACAATTTGCCCCCCGGAGAGATCCCGACCGATACTCCGAAGGGTTCCTTCCATGTTTATTCGAAAATGCCTTCCAAACATATGGGAGATGGTAACCTGACCGGGGATCCAGAGGCTTACGAGCTTCCGGGCGTTCCCTGGGTGACTTTCTTCGCCGAGAATGGGGTTGCCCTTCACGGAACCTATTGGCATAATAACTACGGCATCCAGATGAGCCATGGATGCGTCAATATGCGCACCGCGGAAGCTAACTGGATCTATCGCTGGACCACACCGGTAGCCAGCTCCAAGGAATGGGAACAGCGCGGTAGGGGTACCCTGGTCGTTGTTTCCTGATTAACCAGATTGTAAGAGTACAGACTGCGGAGAATCCGTCGATTCTCGGCCGGTTCATTCCTCTTCCTGGGGCTTCACCCGAAGCAGTGGATCCTCTTTTCCCACAAAACGCATAAAAACCTGGTTGCCCAGTAAATATCCCCGGCGGGTCAGCCGCAGGGTGTCCCCATCCGCGCCTGCCCATTCCAGCAGCCCAAAACGGATACACTCGGCGATCTCACCGGCATAGACCTGCTCCAGGCTCATCCCAAAGCGTTGGTGGAAATTCCTGGCGGATACCCCTTCCTGCGTCAGGCGCAGCCCCATCATCATCGTTTCTCTGATTTCGTTCCAGCGGTCGACTTCCGTCGCACTGGCAGTGGCCGCCGACAATGGAAATGACCGGGGTTCTGGATGGATGAAACGCTCGATATAAGCGCGGATCCCCAGCACGTTGGCCGTCCGGGTACCGCCCGCGAAACCATGCGCGCCAGCCCCAAAACCGAGATAGGGAAGGTTGCGCCAGTACTGCAGGTTATGCCGGCAGGTGATGGGCTCGTCCTGATTAGCAAGTTTTGCCCAGTTTGAGATCTCGTAGTGTAGATATCCGGCGTCAGCCAGTTTTTCCTCAGCCAATTCATACATATCCGCGGCCAGGTCCGGATCGATCAGCGCGAGGAAGCCTTTATCCATCCAGTGCTGGAAAGGAGTGCCGTGTTCCAGGGTCAGCGCATAGAGGGAGAGATGTGCTGGATTCAGACCGAGCGCCAGATCCAGGGTCTGCTCCCAGCGCTGCGTGTCCTGCTCGGGCAGCCCAAACATCAGATCCAGACTGAGATTATCAAAACCCGCCCGGTGCGCCCAACGCACGGACTGCGCCACATCCAGGTAATCATGCTGCCGCTCCAGGATCCGCAGGTCGTCTGGATGAGCCGACTGCATCCCCATGCTGATGCGGTTCACGCCCATCCGCCGCAAGTCCTTCAATGGCTCAGGCTGCAGCGTACCCGGGTTCGCCTCGAGGGTTATCTCTACCCCGGGAAGCAGATCAAATGCGTCTTCGATAGACTGTAAGATGGATTCCACTTCTCGAGCGGCCAGCAGGGATGGCGTCCCGCCGCCAAAAAAAATGGTATGGACCGGCAGCCTGGTCCCGGTGCTGGATGCCACCTGGCGGATCTCCGCGCACAAGGCTCTGACGTAATCCTCCCGGTGAGCCTCCTGACCCGCATACGTGTTGAAATCGCAGTAGCTGCAGCGGTGGACGCAAAACGGAATGTGTAGATAAATGCTATACACGCTGCTCATTGTCCAGTTATGATATCATAAACTTAGCCTGTCAAAATCTGTTATAATACGCCGAACCGCCTAAACCCTCACCAATCGGGACTGGTCGGCCACACAATCCTATGCCTGATACCGTAACTTCAAACACCAAACTCTGTCCAACCTGCGGAACCCGTCTAAGTGAAAATGCCACACGCTGCCTGGTATGCGGCAGCACATTGAGCGCGACGGCGCCTGCCAAAGCGGCCAAATCTGTACAGGGCTCGCGTATGCCGGAGGTAACCCTCAGTCTGCCTGCGGCCCTGGGATTTCTGGCCCTATTTATAACCATCGGCGCTCTTGTGGTGTTCTTTGCCCTGCGCAGCACCGGTAAAGTCGTCGAGACGACACCCACCCCCACGGCGACCACCACGGTCACCGTAACCCTGACGCCAACAGTAACCAGCACAGGCACGCCCGAACCCACTTTAACGCCCCTCCCAGACGTGACGTACAAAGTTGTCACTGGAGACACTTGCAGCTCGCTGGCTCTGTTCTTCAAAGTCTCGGTCAACAGCATTATCCTGGCCAATGGACTATCACCAGCCTGCGACAGCCTGTTTGTTGGGCAGGAGCTCAGGATCCCACAGCCCACACCCACTGCCTCACCCCAGCCAACGTCGACACTCAGTGGAGCCGAGGCAACCGAATCGGCGTGTGACAAGGTCGATTATGATGTCAAAGAAGGGGATACGTTGGGCTCCATCGCGGCGACCTATAATGTCACCCAGGACGCGATTAAGTCTTTTAATGGGTTGGTCAACGATGTCGTCTTCGTCGGCGCAAAATTGACCATCCCGCTGTGCGATCGCATGCAACCCGGTGTAACCGCGACCCCGACCGCACCTCCTCCCTACCCGGCCGCCAATCTACTGCTGCCCATGAACGGGGCCGCATTTAGCAGCGCGGACCAGACAGTCACCTTGCAGTGGTCTTCGGTTGGCACCTTACGCCCGAACGAAGCCTATGCCATCACCGTGGAAGATATCACTTATGCCGCAATCACGGGTGAGAGCCGTAAAGTGGTCGAGTATATCACCACCAACAGCTATATCCTCCCTGCCTCGCTGCGCCCGGCAGACAACCAGCCGCACCTGCTGCAGTGGTCCGTTCTGCCGGTCCGCCAGGTTGGCACATCGACAGACGGCGCTCCTATCTGGCAGCCGGCCGGTGCGGTCAGCGAGACTCATGGAATCATTTGGTCAGGCGGTGGAGCGGCTCCGGCCACATCCACGCCCACCCCGTAAGCGAAATTAATTACAAAAAATCCTCCCAAAATTACTCGGGAGGATTTTTTATTTATAAATTTTTTCTTTGCTACCTCAGCGTCTCTGCGGTAAAGCGGTAAAATCGATCCCCCACCCCAAGAAACCTACAGCGAAACCGAGTTTTTATGTTGTTCGCTTTCCAGCTTCTCCAGGTAACGCGTGGCCTGGATGGCAGCCGCGGCGCCCATACCCGCCGACGTAACCACCTGACGGAAATTGGGATCGGCGGCTTCGCCCGCTGCAAACACACCCGGGATATTGGTCTGCATCAAGGCATCGATCTGGATATAGCCGTGGCTGTCCATTGCCAGCTGCCCTTCGAAGAGTGAAGTATTTGGAGTATGCCCGATAAAAATAAACACTCCGTCGGTTTCAATATAATCTTCTTCACCCGTCTGGGTGTTCTGGGTTTTGACACCCTGAAGCAGATCTTTTCCGGTCATTTCGGTCAGCACGGTATTCCAGCGAAAATCCATCTTTGGGTTTTCAAAAGCGCGTTTCTGCAGGATCGCTCCCGCGCGCAGGGCATCCCGGCGGTGTACGACGGATACCGATGAAGCGTAACGGGTAAGGAACAGCCCTTCTTCGAGCGCGCTGTCCCCACCGCCGACTACGATCACCCGCTTATCCTTGAAAAACCAACCATCACAGGTCGCACAGTAGGACACGCCCCGCCCGGTTAGAGCTTGCTCATTGGGGATGCTCAGGTGGTTCGGGGTAGCTCCGGTCGCGATAATCAGGGAATCCGCCAGGTATTCGCTTTGATAAGAGGTGACCCGGAACGGACGCTGCGACAGATCCACGGCTGTGGCCGTATCCAATTCAACCTTCGCTCCAAACCTGACTGCTTGTTTTTCAAACAGCTCCCCTAACTGAGCGCCCCCTACCCCTTCCGGGAACCCCGGGTAGTTCTCAATCGTAAAAGTCAATGCAGCCTGGCCACCCATCTCCAAACCGGTCAGCACCACGGGTTCTAACTCGGCCCGAGCCGCGTACAATGCCGCGGAGAAACCGGCCGGGCCTGAACCCAAGATCAGCATCTTCACGGCTTTCGGATCGCCTTCCGACTTTATGTTGGATAAACCAGATAAGTTCAGATCCATGTAATTCTCCTTCTAAGCAGTAATGATGGCATCATTTTAACAGATGAGCGCAAACCCGAAAAGTTACATAAGAGATCCATTAACAAGACCCCTCATCACACCGGCCACATCTCCCCACCCTCTCAATCACCGCACAGCCCGGTCGGTAATCTCCAGGGCCCGATCGATCGCGGAAAACCCATCCGCCAATTGGTCGCGGTTGATAATCAGGGGTGGAAGGACCAGCAGTGTATGCCAGTGAGTATAAGTAAATACCCCCTGGTCGAGGAGGGATTTGCGCAGTGCAGCCATCTCAGGGCTGGAGCCATTAAAGGGCGCCATAGGCTCCCTGGTTCCGCGGTCCCTGACCAGCTCGATGATCCCAAACAGGCCGATCGAGCGCACCTCGCCCACCGATGGATGGCGGTCCACCAGCTCTGACAGCATTTCTGCCATCACTTCACCCATCTGGGCCGCATTTTCAACAATATGGTCTTCCTGCATTACCTGGATGGTGGCCAGGGCGGCAGCCAGAGAAACCGGGTGACCGTTATAGGTCAGGCCGCCCTCGTAGACTTTATCGTTGAAGAACTCCGCGATCTCTGGGCGCATGGCCACCGCGCCCAGCGGCGCGTACCCGGAAGTCAACCCTTTGGCCATCGTCATCAGATCGGGATGGACGTCCCAATGCTCCACGGCAAACCAGCGTCCAGTGCGTCCAAAACCGCTCATCACCTCATCGGCGATCAGCAGGATACCGTACCGGTCGCATAAGGCGCGCACCCCTCCCAGATAGCCATCCGGCGGAACGATCACCCCGTTTGTCCCGGTGACGGTTTCGATCAATATTGCCGCGATAGTGCGCGGGTCCTCGTATTGGATGATCTCTTCGAGATGGTTGAGATAATCCTGGGTAAAGTCGGCTTCTGTGATCCCCGGGTTTGTGCGGTGGAACGTCGAGCGGTAGCGGTATGGATCCAGGAAATGGACGACACCCGGCATCAACAGCGGCTCCCAACCCACCCGGCGCGGATCGCCGGTCAGCGCCATCGCACCGGCTGTTGCTCCGTGATACGAGCGGTAGCGGGTAAGGATTTTCGGCCGTCCGGTAAAAGCCCGCGCCAGTTTGACCGCGTTCTCGTTTGCGTCTGCTCCACCCAGGGTGTAAAGGAAGTGAGTCAGGCCAGGCGGGGTGATAGCAGCCAGCGTCCGTCCCAACAGGGCGCGCGGTTTTGTAGCCATCCCCGGCCCGGCAAAGGGCAGCTCCTGCACCTGGTCTACGATCGCCTGGATAACCCGCTCATCGCCGTGCCCGATATTGACATTCATGACCATCGAATTGAAATCCAGGTAGCGTTTTCCATCCACATCCCAGAAATAAACGCCTTTGGCGCGTTTGACCGGGATTGGGTTCACCCGCGCCTGGGCCGACCAGGTCCAGAAATTGTGCTCCATGGAAAGAGGGAGAATCTCAGAGTCGGGAAGATCAAGCATGCTGGCCTCGTAAAGATAGATTGGCTGTCCCACTGGACTACCACACAAACACTGTCTATGCTAACATAAAAGCAGTGAGAGGAAAATGATCCAGGGGCATCAATCCATCAGGATTTCTGCATGGTCCAACCCGTAGACCCGTTCAACCCCGGGGATATCCCCACGGATGACTGCAGCGATCCCATCCATCCACTGGCACGGCTGGGGATCGAACTATTCAACCAGGCCAAATATTTCGAAGCCCACGAAGAGCTGGAGCTGGCCTGGCGTGAAGAGGCCGGCCCCATCCGCGAGTTATACCGGGGCATCTTGCAGGTCGCAGTGGCCTATTACCACCTCCTAAAAGGGAATTATCCAGGCGCGCGAAAGATGTTCCTCCGCTCACGGCGCTGGCTCCAACCTTTTCCAGGGGTATGTCGAGGCGTAGATGTGGATGCGCTCCGCCGCGATGCCTCTCAAATCGAAGAACTTCTTCTCCGTTTGGGTCCCGATCACATCCAGGATATCCTCCCCGAAATGCTCAAACCAGTAGTCCTGACATAGGGAATCACCTCTCTTTTCAGGGGAAATTCCCCATTGTCAGCGAATCAACCTCTTCCCTATACTGTAAATAAGTCAAGGGGAGTGGCGAATTGTTTACTTTTTGCTCGCTGAATGCGGTAGTCTGTGAAATAAATATAGAGAGGTCAAGGATAAAAAGGAGGGCAAAACCTTGGATTTTCAGGAACTGTTGTTAATTGCTTTTCGCGCCACGATCGTTTATCTCGCTGCTCTCCTGGTCGTCCGTATCCTGGGCAAACGTGAGATCGGCAGTGTCGGAGCTTTTGATCTGATCGTGTCGTTGATCATCGGTGAATCGGTGGATGAAGCCATTTATGGGGATGTCAGCATGCTGAAATTTTTTGTCCTGATCGCTACCATCGCGGCCTGGCACCTGGTAAATTCCTGGGCAACCTACAAGAGTAAAAAATTAGACCAGCTGCTGGAATCTCAACCCACAGTCCTGGTTGAACACGGCAAGATCCAGGAAGAGGCCCTTGCCAGCCAACGCATTAATGAAGAAGAACTGTATTCTCAGCTCCGGCTGAATGGATTCGAAGATCTTCAAGAGGTAAAGAAAGCTACCCTGGAACCCAGCGGGCATGTCAGCGTCTTGCAGGAAGATTGGGCAAAACCCGTCCAAAAGAGAGATCTCATTCGCAGCCAGAGCGAAGGTTGATTAAGCATGCGAAGTGAAATTTTCGGAGTCATCCTCAGGGCAAGCATAATCTATCTATACGCCCTGATATTGGTGCGCCTGAGTGGGAAGCGCTCGATCGTCAGCCTGACCCCGATGGATTTCCTGGTCGCTTTATTGATCGGTGACCAATTCGATGATGTCTTTTGGGGTCAGGTGCCACTTGCCAGCGGCCTGACCAGCATTGGGGTCATCATTCTTCTTCATACCTTAGTTTCTTTCCTCTCATCCCGGAACCATTGGTTTAACCGGGTCATCGTCGGGTGCAGCCCGACACCGGTCATCCACGATGGGAACCTGATCCCGGCCGGTCTGAGGAAAGAACGGACGAATGAGGGAGAGGTTTGGTCAGAATTGAGATTCAAAGGCATGACAGATCTGAAAGAGATCAAAGAGGGGAATTGGGAGCCTAATGGGCGGCTGAGCGTAATTAAGCAGGAGCCAGCCCGAACCGTCACAAAGGAAGATTTGAGCCGTTTGTTGGAGACGATCCAATGAAATTTTGGTTAGGATTTAAAAGTGTTGTGTGGATATCCGGTCTGATAGGTTTCTTGCTGCTCGCGATCTGGATCCTGATTTCGCAGAACTATACCGAAATTATCACACCTTCCGCTCAGACCACCGGTGAAACCTTCCTGCGTGCCCTGGCAGCCCATCGCTTCGAAGGCGCTCTCAATGAGCTTTCCAGCGGTTTAGAGGGAGAAGTGACTACTTACGACCTCAAGGTTTTAATGGAGCACATTGAGCGCGCACATCATACGATCGACCGGGTCAGTGCGGTAAGCCATTCGGAAACAGGAGAGCTGGGCTCGGCTCGGGTCGAGGTCCGTTTTTCAAACGGCGTCCGGCGCACCCTGGACCTGCCGATGCGCCGGGAAAATGGGATCTGGAAGATTTCCTCTCTGGAGCCGGTGTGGGATTTGATCTTTATCTACCGTCTCGGGCGTGAAGTCAGTCTCTAGTCTTCACGCACCAGGATGGTGCGAGCGGGCGCCCCATCCGCGCCGCCCAATTTGAGCGGCAGACAGTACAGCAAATACGATCCAGGCTCGACTTCCGATAAATCCAGCCCTTCGATCACCACCATCCCGGCTCCTAAAAGCACCTCGTGGGTTGGGCGGCTCTGCTTGTAAGGGGCTATCGACAGGTAATCGATCCCCACCAATTGGACACCCTTCCCCACCAGGTATTCAGCCCCATCTTTCGTGATTCCGACAAAATCGGTTTTGAATTCTTTTGGGAATTGGGCCCAATAGCGTGAATTGCGGGTCTTGAATAATATTCGCGCTGCGCCCGGTGGGAGATCTGTTTTTTCCAGTACCTCTCGGGATAGAACGGGGATATCCTCTCCAATCTGGACAACCAGCGCGGGACCGGTCAAGATTTCTAGAGGCATTGCCTCGACTTTGGAGCCATCCGGAAGAAAGTGGTAGGGAGCATCCACATGTGTACCGGTATGCGCACTGATCGCCACGCGGGATACATTGGCATTGGCGCCATCTTCGATCCTGGCGACTCTCTCCAACACCACCTTAGGATCCCCGGGCCACACCGGCAGATCGGGTGTGATGGTTACCGTAATATCATAAATACGCATTTTATCCTCCCGTCTGGCAGTATCTATTTCAACCATCCACTGGCTTTGAAAATTAATTCAAGCAAAGCCTGGCGTTCTTCTGCGGTCATTAAGCGCGGGCGGGCGAATTCTTCCAGCATAGCCGTGATCAGCTCCGTGCTGATATGTTTACCGTTATAGATAACATGCCGGTCGATAAATTCCCAGCGCGTCCCCGGGCCCAGGCCGTTATAATACATCTGGTCAAAAAACAGGTTGCCCAATCCATAATGGATCAGGGAATCCCCCTCAAACCCCATGCCCTGCGGGTAGTGCGCCTGGCTCCCACTGACAATGATGGCGCCGGCATTAGCCAGGTCCTTGAAGTACTTCTGTTGGGCCGGCAGCGGGACCGGGTCGTAAGATTCATTGAACTGTAAGGTAACGATCGGCAGATATCCCTCATCCCGCAGGCGGCTGACCTCAGCCGGCAGCCAATCGTCCGCGCAGTCCGCCGATCCAGCCTGTGTATCGGTTGCCCAGGCGTAGGAAGGCCCGGCCGGGTTGCACCCGATAAAGGCCAGGCGGTTGCCGTTATGCTCGAAGAGCGCCGGCTGGCGGGATTCTTCCCGGTTGGCTCCCCCGGAGTAATATTTCATCCCGGCCTCACGGTAGAGGTCCAGGCTGTAGGCCAGGTTTTCCGCTCCCCAATCGTTGACGTGGTTGCCTGACAGCTCGATCACATCTGCTCCAATGTATTTCAAGAGCTCGAGATGGTCCGGGTTGCTGCAAAAGCGCAGGCTGGCCGAATTGGGATCGGGCGGGGGACAGTTGGGTGCAAAAGCGACTTCGTTACTGATATGAGTGATATCCCCATTCTGGAGGATCTCCCCGACATCCCTGGCCGGGAACGTCACCCCTTTGGTGACCATCTGCCAGGCCGTCGCACGCACCAGCGCGGTAACCCCGGTCACCACCACCACGGTCAAATGAGAAGGGTCGCGGTTCGAAACCGGCACGAGCCTGCCCTCCGCCTGCTCGTCCGCCAGGCGCGCGCGCAGCATTTCCATGGGCTCGGGTAAGCCGGTGATCCCATAAAGGACAGAGAGTGGGTACTCCTCTGAAACAAATCCCTTATCCAGTGGAGACTGGCCATCCACGCGGATTACTTTCCAGCGCGGTTCAAGGGTTTCGAACGGGACGACAGCCCAGGCTGTTTGCCGCTCCCAGGCCTGATCCAGGATCTGGCCCGCGGGGACAGACTCCACAGCACCTGACCCGGGTTCACCCAAAAGCGTGGTGATCGCTTCACGGGTAGCCGGATCTACGAAAACCGTTACCCCATCATATGAGTCAGTGGGTTTCCCCTGCCAGACCGATCGCAGGTCGTTAAAACTTACCTCATCGGTAAAGCTTGGGAAGGGAGCCACCAGGGTGTATATCCAGGTGCCCGCGGCGATTGGGGCTGGCTCTGAAGAAGCGCCAGAAGCCGCTGACAGTTGCAAGGTCGCTTCCTCAGGGCTGCTGCGCAGCGGCAGGTCAGCCGGAAACTTGAACTGCTCCTGGATCGCGGGCGGCACCGCCGGAGAGATCCATACAGACAGCGGGGGTGGGGATGTCGGAGAAGGTTCGGGGGTTGGCGGCAGCGGCTGAAAAGGCGTCAGCGTGGATGTAGGCGGGGCTTCGCTGGGTGCAGCCGTCAATCCGGAAGGCTGTGCCTCGGGTCTGGATAGACCCACAGCAGGCGCCCCGTTGCAGCCGGCCAAAATAATGATTAGGAGAAAGGAAAAAACAGGACGATATGGAAAGTGATGTTCCGGATGAGTCAGGATGGATGTCTTTGGATACCGGTTGGATGCATGCATGCGATAAATTATAACCCCAAGCCACACTCAGAATATTCGATTTTCCCACCCAAACAATGGGCGATTGATCAGAGATGAAATCAACGCGTTCGGCTATCCTGATAGGTTATGAGAGACAGCGGTTTTATAATTGGGAGTAAATATCAGCGAAATAGTCGCTGTTTAGAAAGGGTTCAGGGATATGCGTGAAATAGCCATCATCGGGATCGGACAGACACCCATCGACGAACATTGGGAGAAATCTTTGCGCGTCCTGGCTGGAGAAGCCGCGCTCTCCGCGCTGGTTGACTCCGGGCGCGACTCTGTGGATGGGATCTATGTGGGCAACATGCTTTCTGGGGCCGCCAGCCACCAACAGCACCTGGGTGCACTGATCGCGGATTGGATCGGTTTGCGCTATACCGAGGCGTTTAAAATCGAAAGCGCCTGCGGTTCCGGCGGAGCCGCGCTGCGTTCGGCGGTTATGGCTGTTGCTTCGGGGATGCAGGAGAGCGCCCTGGCGGTGGGGGTGGAAAAAATGACCGACAGCCCGGGTTCGGAGATCACTGCCCATCTGGCAACTGCCGCCGACGCGGATTGGGAAGCTGATCAGGGCGTTTCTTTCGTGGCCCTCAACGCACTGATCATGCGCCGTTATATGTACGAATATGGTTGGAAGCACGCCGATTTCGCCGGCTTTTCGATCAACGCTCACGCGAATGCCGTCCACAACCCCAACGCACGCTTCCAGGACCCGATCAATGAAACCATATATAACAAATCCGCCATGATCGCCGAACCGATCAACCTGATGGATGCTTCACCTATGGGAGACGGGGCGGCAGCCGTGGTGGTAGTTCCCGCCGATACCATAAAGCCAAACGGCCGGCCGCTGATCATGATCGCCGGTTCCAGCTCAGCCACCGATTCAATCGCCGTCCACGACCGCCGCGACCCATTGTGGCTGACCGCCGCCGAGCGTTCGGTCAAAAAAGCCTACACGCAGGCGGGGGTCGGACCGCAGGATATCGATGTGTTCGAGCTGCACGACGCCTTTACCATCATGGCGGCTCTGTCCCTGGAGGCCTGCGGGTTTGCCGAAAGAGGGCAGGGACCGCGCCTGGCGCTGGACGGGCAGATCTCTCCTCAAGGCCGGGTACCCATTGCCACCCGCGGGGGTCTCAAAGCGCGCGGCCATCCGGTCGGTGCTACCGGGATGTACCAGATCGTCGAAGTGGTCCAGCAGTTACGCGGCGAAGCTGGCGAAACCCAGGTACCCAACGCTCGGATCGGCATGGCCCAGAATATTGGGGGAAGCGGGTCGAACATCGTCACCCACATCCTGAAATCCGTATGAACACGATCAGCGTTGAAGCGCTTGAAGCGTACCGCGACCAGACCTTCCGCACCGCACCCGGGTTGAAGCTAAATTCCGCCGAAGATGCGGTAGCCTATGCCAACGAGCGCGGATTTCTGTTTTTCTGGCCGATCAAGGAAGTTATGATGCCCAGCCTGTGGACGGCTGTAGCAGGCGAGCGGCCGGTCGCCGATGAGCACGATGACCCAGGCCACGTCACCTGGGGTTGGAAAGATGCCTTACTCAACCAGCGCCGCTGGTATTACGCCCGCGTTCTGCGCCGGCGCAATACGATTATCTCCATGGCGGCTGCCCCTTACTTCTATGCCCTCAGCGAAAACTACGGTTCGCCGGAAGAGGATTATCTGCTCCAATACGAAGAAGGGCGGATGACCCTCGAAGCCAGGTTGGTCTACGAAGCCCTTTTGGAAAAAGGCCCCCTGGACAGCCTTGCACTCCGCAAAGCTGCCCACCTGACCAGCCGTGAGAGTGATACGCGCTTCAACAAAGCCCTGGATTATCTGCAAAGGGATTTCAAGGTGCTGCCGGTCGGGGTAGCCGAGGCCGGCGCCTGGCGCTACGCGTTTATTTACGACCTGACCGCCCGTTACTATCCCGAGATCCCAGAGCAGGCGCGCATGATTGGCGAGCGGCAGGCGCGGACACGCCTGGCGGAGATCTATCTACAGTCCGTTGGAGCAGTCCGCGATACCGATATCTCCAGGTTGTTCGGATGGCCGCCGGATGAGGTCGCAATGGTGATCGAGAAGCTTGAAAGCGCCGGTCAAATCCAGTCGGGATTAGAATTCCCCGGCAAACCCGGCGCCTGGATCGGCCTACCCACATTGGTCCAATCCTTGATTCATTAACTTACAAATATCTCGCAAAGCCGCACGAAGGAACACGAAGAAAACCTTCATTATAGGGACCACAAAGAACAAACCTGCTGGAAATTTTTTGTGACTCTTTGTCTGCCTTCGTGGATTAAAGGTTTTTCCGGTCCAATCCGTGTTTGTCCGTGTCCAAATCCCATGTTTCTGCGAGACGTTCTACCCCATCTGCGTCTATAATATCCATGGAGGACTGCGATGGAAACAAAAATTCGGCCGGTATTTGAATTCCACGTATCACGACAGGCCAGGGACCGGTACCAGTTCGACCAGTCCCTTTTTTCTCTAAGCGGCGGCGTACTTTTCGCCAACTTCCATGCCGCGCGGCTGTTTACTCAAAAAATCAATCAGAAGCGAGACCTGCTGAATTTTCCTGAACAGGCCGTGCGTGCCGGGCAGGTAAACGCTATGGGGATGATTGATGAGATCCTCCATTATGTGATTCAACTCTATGTCGAGCAGACCAACCCGCAGGTCCGCGTCCAGGCCATGGACTGGCTGGAAGAGCGCCTGGGTCGAGACACCGTGGACCGCGCGCTGGTGCGGTTTGCGGATGAATTCCCACCCACGGCCGTGTACCGCCGGGAAATAAGCCTGGAAGAATATATGCGCGGCCAAACCGGCGGAAAAACCAACCGCGAGATCCTCCTCGAAGAACTGCTCATGCTATGGTTGACCAACCAGAACTCAGCCACTGCCCCGTTCCTGGACCTGTTCGATGACGGCAGCCTGGCAAAAGGCACACCCTATCTGCAGGTTATCCAGGGGCTGCGGAGCTTTTTTGCCAACCAACCCGTATTTGGTCCGGATGGGCAGAACCTGGTCGATATGCTGCGCAGCCCGGCCATCGCCGTACCCTATTCGCTCAGCGGCCAGCTGGAGTATATCCGCGAGAGGTGGGGAAGCATGCTGGGCAGGTTTATTTACCGCCTGCTGGGCAGCCTGGATCTGATCAAAGAGGAAGAAAAAGCCATCTTCCTGGGACCCGGCCCCATTTCTGTACCGGTGTACCGCGGTACGGGGATCGAGGCGGAGCCAGAGCGGTTTAGCCCGGACCGCGAATGGATGCCCACCCTGGTTTTGATCGCCAAGAACTCCTTTGTCTGGCTGGACCAGTTGAGTAAAAAATACAAGCGTGAGATCCGCCGCCTGGACGAGATCCCGGATGAAGAACTGGACAGCCTGGCACGTTGGGGCATCTCCGGGTTGTGGTTGATCGGTCTGTGGGAGCGCAGCCCGGCTTCGGCGCGCATCAAACAGCTCACCGGGAACCCTGAAGCGGTTGCTTCGGCATACTCGCTGGCCCGCTACGATATCGCCGGCGACCTGGGCGGCACGCAAGCCTACCAGGTGCTGCGCGAGCGGGCCTGGCAGCGCGGCATCCGCCTGGCCAGCGACATGGTTCCTAACCACATGGGGATCGATTCCAATTGGGTGCTCGAGCACCCGGAATGGTTTGTCTCGCTGGATTACAGCCCAT
>Ga0105104_10000023_pt1 | contig 111835 bp, 99 predicted proteins | sample PPLLaktember2015_3_FD_87034 | JGI IMG/M metagenome (GOLD analysis project Ga0105104, IMG submission 87034) | Freshwater sediment microbial communities from Prairie Pothole Lake near Jamestown, North Dakota, USA - PPLs Lake P7 Core (6) Depth... | ecosystem: Environmental > Aquatic > Freshwater... | reverse complement strand
TTCTATGCCGACAATGTGAAGGTGGAAGGACCCGAATGTTCGCCGATGGACTTCAATGATGATTGCTACTTTGACTTGTTAGATATAGCGGAGTTTACATTAGACTGGCTGACCTGCAACCGCGACCCAGCCGATGAGTGCTGGCAATAAAAAAACTGCTAATTTGATGCCTAAAACACGGTATTCGAAGTCCTAAACATCACATTTTACACTTCAAATGAAGCTTTTGAAGCCTTAAACATCATATTCCAAGCTTAATATTTAACATATTAAGCTTACTTTGCGACATATCAAGCTTGATATATGACATGTCAAGCTTAACATACGGCATATCATACTTACTTCTTCATGTTTCATGTTTGCTTTGCCGCAAAGCAAGTTTACTTTATCGTATATCAAGCTTACTTCTTCGTGTTTCAAGTGTGAAATATCGTGTTTCACATTTGCTTTTCGATGTTTCATGCTTGATATATGACAGATTAAGCTTGAGAATTGAAATATGATGCTTGATATGCGGCATTTCATCTCGATTATGCGGACGATAAAAGGCAAAAACGGCGTTTTTAAGTGTTAAAAGGGGAATTTTGTTATCGGAACGTATCTCTTGACAAAAAAGCCTTAATAAAAGACAATAGGGCCGGTTTCCAACGTAAATTTTGTGGATGACTGAGGAAAATATGGCTAAGGAAAAGGCTAACTCGAAAAAGAAAACACAAGCATCAGGAAAACCGTCCTCCCTCGTCGATACCCGCGTAATCTACTGCGGCGACAACCTCGAACAATTAAAAAAACTCCCCGAAAACTGCGTTGACCTTATCTATATCGACCCGCCTTTCAACTCCAACCGAAACTATGAAGTCTTCTGGGGCGAAACAAAGGAAAAACGCTCTTTCGAAGACCGCCACGCCTCAACTCAGGCCTATATAGAATTTATGCGCCCCCGCTGCGAACAGCTTCATCGCGTCTTAAAACAAACCGGCTCGTTCTACTTCCACTGCGACTGGCACGCCTCGCACTACGTCAAAATTATGCTCGACCAGATTTTTAGTGAAAATTGTTTCCAAAACGAAATTATATGGAAAAGGAGCGTTGCCCATAGTGACGCAAAGAATCGTTTTGCAATCATCACCGATAGCATTTTATTCTATGCTTCTCCAGAATCAAAATTCAATCCACAATTTACATCTCATGACCCATCTTATGTAAAAGATTTTTATAAATTTGATGATGGTGATGGACGAGGCGCTTATCAACTTGACAATATGACCAGCCCTAATCCTAGACCTAATATGACTTATGAATGGTTAGGTTTTCCGCCACCTGAAAAAGGCTGGCGTTACCAACGAGAAACAATGCAGAAACTGCACGATGAAGGCCGTATTTATTATCCCAAAACTTCTGATGGTAAATTTGATCTCACCAAAAGACCTCGTTTGAAGAGATACCTTAATGAGCAGGAAGGGACAATAATACCAAATCTGTGGAACGATATTCCTCCAATTTCAGCACAAGCACAAGAGCGTCTTGGCTATCCTACACAAAAACCTCTTGCACTGCTTGACCGCATAATAAAAGCAAGCTCGAATGAAAACGATATTGTATTAGATGCTTTTTGCGGTTGCGGTACTGCTCTTGTTGCCGCCGAAAATTTAAACCGCCAATGGCTCGGCATTGATATTTCGCCGACTGCCTGTCGTGTTATGGCAAAGCGTCTGCGTGATGTCTGCGGAATGAAAGAAGATGAAAAACTCTGGCGTATTGGTCGGGGCTTTGTTGTTCGAGATTTGCCATGGTCTGAAAAGAAACTCCGAGAATTGCCGCCGTTTGAATTTGAGAACTGGGCCGTTATCGCACTTGGCGGCGTGCCGAACATTGCAAAGGTCGGCGATATGGGAATTGACGGCCGGATTTATCCTGTCTCTGCCGCCCCGAAAAAGAAAAAAGGCGAACTCGATTTTATGGATGTCTGGTATCCCATTCAGGTCAAGCAGAAAGACAAGGTCGGCAGACCGGATATAGATTCTTTTGAGGCCGTTATGATGCGCGAAGACCGCCAAAAAGGCTTTTTTGTTTCATTTGATTATTCTGCCGATGCTATGGCTGAAATACAGGCCTTTTTCAAAAAATCCGGCAAGAGTATTATTGCCTTAACGGTGAAAGATATTTTAGACGAACAAATCGCCTATAAATTAGCATAGGAGGCTAACAAATGATTAGAATTGAATTTTATACAAAGAACTGGGTTTTATTCAAAGATATAGAGATCGAATCTCAATATGTCCCTAAAGTGGGCGAGCTCATCGATGGTGGTCTTCTTCTGGATTTGCCCGAAGATGAAGTCCAAAACTTTTTTGTTACGAAGGTTATATACGTAATCAACAAGGAAAAAATGTTTCCTGTTATTACATGTAGGCAATGGTTAAATGGTTCCAGACAGGAGGAACTTGAATCAAGAGGTTGGCTTCCAAATACAACTGGTCACGTAATACATGATGATGAATATTAAATTTTCCGTTAATTTTGATAATGATAATTGTATCCAAAATTATCTTCTTCGAATATAGAAGAGTTTAAAATGGAAGAAAAAAACAACAATTGGAAAGACATCCAAACACAATTAGACGAACTCAATCGCCAATATCAGAATCGAAGTTTTTGGAGAAAGCTCAAGGACTGGTGGCTATATCCCAAGGGCCATAGACAAATAGCAATGGATGAAAATAGATTGACTCTTGATCAGTATTTTCTGTTAAAAATTTATCAACAACAGATTCATGATTCAGCTAGAACGCATCAATTAGTTATGGTTACTTGGTTACTAGTCATTATTGGGTTTATTACAATTATCATAACATTAATCATATAATCATAAGTAAAATATGGAACGTTTACCTGTTTTTGAATTTTAATATTTTATGCTCCTTGCCCCGGCAATTTTTTAACGCTATAATTTGGCAAAATATTTGTTAATGGAGTAACATTTATGCCTAATAAGAAAACCCATGTTATGATTGGTTCAGTGACAGGTCCATTGATGGCTGGCGTGTATGCTTATAGAGAGCAAAAACTAGAGCATATCATTGCGTATGGACTGGGGGGATTAATTGGAGGTAATTTGGGTGGGCGCATTGCTGATGTGGTTGATGCTCCAACTTCTCCAAACCATCGATCAATTGCTCATAGTTTAATTGGGAATCTGCTAATTTACTTCGGAGATAAGCCTACTATAGCATTTCGTTCCTGTTTGACTTGGCTTGAAACAAAAGCAGATGAATATGAAAAGGCAGCAAAAATGTTCTGGGCTTTTTGTTGCAGACTCTTAGCTGGCATTTTGATAGGAGTCGCTGCCGGACATGGAATTCATTTAATAGCTGATTTTGTAACAAAAAAAAGCTTACCTCTGATATTCTGAAACATTTGGGAAATAAATAGCGGCCATTGCCGCTGTTGAAAGAATTTTCATTTTCATTAAAAGGTTAAAATCGGAAATTGCCAGTATACTAAATGAGGTAACAGAATGAATCCGGCGATAAGCTTAATAATAAGTATTCTATCTATTGTAATCTCAGCGATTGCAATTATCGTTGCCATATGGACACATAGCCGCAGTCACAAACTTCAGAAGCGTATTGTCAATTTGGAAGAAACAAGGGAAAGAGATAGACTAAATACAAAGCAAAAAGCAAATTTGACCGCTCAAATTAAACGCGAAAAGACAGTTAGAGGCATAGAAGTTAATAACGCCGAGTTTCTAGTAATAGAAAACAAAGGTTTTGCTGAAGCACGAAACATAACTGTAAAACTCGACAAAAAACCATTGTTAGAACACAAAGTCACAGCAGATCGCAAAGAAGTAAAAATAATAGGCCCGCAATCTCAAATCCAATATCGATTATTGTTCACAATGCAAGTTTATCCTCCTTTCGAAATAGATATTACATGGGAAGATGATTCTAGAGAACCTGGTAAGTATCGCTCAACTTTGGCGTAGGGAAAAAATAAAGTGGTCAGACGCCGTTTCCTGAAAAATCTTTTGCACCACGAAGAAAAGAAGAAACACGAAGAAAAAATTTATATTATAAAATAACACAATACTTCGTGCTCTTCGCGAGCTTCGTGGTTAGAAAAATTGAAGAAAATTAAAGCGTTCGGACACCGTTTCCTGCTGAATCATTTTTATAATGTATTATCTCTGTGTCCCCTGTGGCTGACGAAAGAACCGCTCAAATCCCCTTGACAAATAATTAATAAACTGTTAGAATTGCTTTTGAGATTACCGGATAGGAGAAAGTGTACGGCCTATCGGGGTGGCGCATAGATGCAATATAAAGGGCGCTAAAAATTAAACGGGGAGGGCATCTATAATATGTGCCCTCCATTTTTATATCACTGCAAATAATAACACCCCTCTTTCCCCTTGAGTGAGGAATTTTGTTCAAATACTACTTCGATTCCACTCAGTACAGGAAGGCTTGCGGTATTAAAACCACTTCCCTTTCCCTTTTAGCGCGGAGTTTCGGGTTAGTACAAGGCGATTTGCCTGCTGCCGCCCGGAGGCGTACTATTGTACGTCGAGGATGTGCAGTCAGGCAAAAACAACGAAGTAATCACCCGAAAGAACCGCTAAAAAAAAATTCAAAAAGCTGCGGGATTTGGTATAATGCCAACTCAATTTATCTAATAAAATGGTTTGCAGCCTTTATATGAATTAAAGGGAATTACTTAGTGTTTGGACTCGAAATTTTAGATATCCTTGTCATTATTCTTTATTTTTGCGTCATAATCGCTGTCGGACTTTGGGCTTCCCGCCGCATCAAGAGCAAGGAAGACTACTTTTTGGCCGGGCGAAGTTTCGGCAAACTGGTTCAGACTTTTGCCGCATTCGGCCAGGCAACAAGTGCTGACACTTCCGTTGGTGTAACAACCACAACTTTTAACAACGGCATTGCCGGCGTATGGAGTTCGCTGCTATATCTGTTTGCGACACCGTTATACTGGGTTGTAACACATTGGCCGCGAAGGATGCGCGTTTTTACACTGGGAGATTATTTTAAGGAACGCTACAATTCCAACGGCCTGGGGTTGACTTATTCTCTCATTGGTGCAGTAGGTATGATGGGGTTTATCGCAGTCGGGTTTAACGCGATGGCAAAGACGATTGAAGCGACAATACCCAAAGAGGTCGCTAAATACAGCATCACTGAACAGGCAGAATATACCAAAGCATACCAGGCTGAACAGATTGCCGCTATGAAGATACACGAAAAGTCTAATGTACTCAGTTACGAGGAATTGGCTGAACGCGAAAGACTCCTGGCAATGCCGCCGGCGAGTCGAAGCGAAACAGAAAACGCACGGCTGGCATATCTGGCTTTAATGAGGCCGGCAAAAACCGTTTCGTATATCTCCAAGGATATGCTCGTATGGATTGTCAGCGTTGTCGTGCTGCTGTACGCCATTCTCGGCGGCGTCGTAGCGGCCTTTCTGGTGGATTTAATCCAAGGTGTGTTTATTATCATACTTTCGGTACTGATGCTTCCGTTTGCGCTGGCAAAAATCAACGTAACTTACGGCGGCAGCGGAATAATTAACGCATTCAGCATAATGCACCGTAAACTGCCGCAGGCGTTTTTTCAAATTTTCGGTGCGCCTCAGACACCAGATTTTACCTGGTATTATATAATAACTCTGTCGTTTATGGCGGCTATTACGGTAGTGGTTCAGCCTACCGGTGCCGTGCTGGCAGGTTCGGCAAAAGATGAGTTTGCCAACCGTTCCGGCGTGGTTATAGGCAATTTCATAAAGCGTTTTTGCACGGTTTTATGGGCCTTACTTGGCCTTGCAGCCATTGTGCTGTACAGCGGTAAAGTCGTCCACTCGGATCTTATCTGGGGACATGCGGCACTTGATTTGCTCGGCTCTCTGCATATCGGCCTGATGGGACTGATGATTGCCTGCCTGTTGGCGGCGCTGCTATCCACCGTCGATTGTCATATGCTCACATCATCCAGTCTGCTGATGCATAATTTCTATACGCCTATTGTGCCTAATCGAAGCCAAAAACACTATGTCTGGGCGGGACGGATTTTCGGCGCCGGCGTCGTGCTCGGCAGCGGCTGGGTCGCGCTGCAATTCGATACCATTTTGCAGATTCTTAAATTCATCTGGGAAATCAACGTAATGATAGCGCCTGCCTACTGGCTCGGAATTAAGTGGCGCCGTGCCAACCGTATCGGGGCCTGGTCGTCAATCAGTATCGGGGCATTGCTGTTTCTGATTATTCCCGTTTTGGCGCCGACTGTTTGGCCTAAAATGCGATATAACGAAAACCTGCTGCGTACTACCAGTCCCGCTCCCCGTGTCCAGACCCAAATCGCCACCGAATACGATATACAGAAGCGACAGGACCAAATTGTCCTATGGGACGAGCTTAACCTAATCGGCAAAGCCAAAGGCGACCGCCCTGCCGCACTTGAGGTCGGGCAGGAATTCGAGCAAACTTATACATTCCCCAAACGCAGTATCTTCTGGACACAGGGTATCAAGGCAGACGCCGATGGAAAATTGGCCGGCAGAGGTATGTTCAGCACTGAACTGTGGATTATCGAGAAAATGGGGATTAACCTTCAAACTAATCCTTACGCACTTAATGAGACGCTTCGCATACTTTTCAGAACACTTTTGCCGTTCGTTATTATGATAACCGTATCGCTGATGACCAGGCCGGACCCGACAGAAGTGCTTAACAGGTTCTATGCCAAGATGCGGACCAAGGTAATTGCCAACGCCGAAATTGACGCTCGCGAAGTAAGGCTTTCATTAGAAGACCCCCACCACCACGATAATCTGCTGGTCTTTCCAAAAAGCCAGTTTGAGATTTATAAGTGGACCCGCCAGGATTTGATAGGATTTATCCTGTCAGTAATGGGCGTCGGTCTGGTACTTTTGTTCCTGTGGTTCTTGGTATCCATCGGAGCTTGAAGAATATAGTTAATACAACTTTTGTTAAAGGAATAGATTTATGAACTGCAAAAAGATTATAGGATTGTTTTTAGCGGTCTGCATTTTCAATTTAACAGGCTTTGCTGCCGAAACCGCCAAGTCAGTACAGAATGCCAATGAACCTAAGGTGCTGCGTATTGTTCTGGTGGGCGATTCAACGGTTACCGATAAACAAGGCTGGGGGCTCGGCTTTAAGCAATTCCTTACCGACCGCACCGAATGTATCAACACTTCTGCCGGCGGCAGAAGCTCCAAAAGTTTTATCAACGAAGGACGCTGGACGCAGGCACTTGAACTTAAAGGCGATTATTATCTAATCCAGTTCGGCCACAACGACGAGCCGGGCAAAGCCGAACGCTCGACAGAGCCAAACACTACCTATCGTGAATTTATGACTCATTATGTGGACGAGACTCGTGCCATCGGCGCCAAACCGATTCTGGTTACTTCGCTCGTACGCCGGCAATGGGATAAATCCGGCAGTGGTAAAATTAACTCAAGCCTGACGCCATATGTCGAAGTAGTTAAGGAAATCGCAAAAGAAAAAAATGTACCGCTTATCGACCTTCACGCCGGCAGCAAAGAGCTTTGCGAACAATTTGGCAAAGATAAATGCTGCCAATTCAGCCCCGTAAAAGATAACGGACAGTACGACAACACACACCTTAACGCCAAAGGCAGTGTGATATTCGCCCGTCTTGTCGTTGAAGAACTCGGCCGTGTTGCGGCTGAACTCAAACCCTGTTTTCGAAGCGAACCTGTCGGTGATATAAATACGGCAGCGGAAAAAGTCTTCGATGTACGCCAATTCGGCGCCAAAGGTGACGGCAAAACGCTCGATACCGAGGCGATTCAAAAGGCACTCGACATAAGCGGCAAAAGCGGTAACGGCGTTGTTCGGCTGGCGGCAGGAACATATCTGAGTAAACCAATTTTTCTGCGGAGCAATACCACGCTTCAGCTCGACGAGGGGGCAATCCTTAAAGCTACGGACGACCCGAACGATTTTGTTAACACCCAAAAGAAAGGCAGTGATGAGCCTTTAGCCTTCATCAACGGCGACACCCTAACCAATGTTTATATCGCAGGCAAAGGTACAATTGACGGTTCCGGCGCTCGCTGGTGGGGTCCGGCAAGAGAGGCCAAAAATGCCAAACAGTCTGAGCCTCGCCGCCGGCCGCGGCTGGTGGTTTTGAAAAGCTGCGTAGGCGTGCGGATTAAAGATGTTACGCTGACCAATTCGCCCAGTTTCCATCTTGTTCCAAGGGATTGCGAGGATATGGACATCACGAGAGTAACTTTTCTTGCGCCGGACGAGTCGCCGAATACAGACGCTATCGACCCCAGTACATCCCGCTATGTCCTTATTTCCGATTGCGTCATTGACGTAGGCGACGATAATATCGCCATCAAATCCGGCCATCAGGACACCGTTCACCCAAATGCCGCCTGTGAATATATTAACGTCATCGGCTGCAAGTTTCTTCACGGCCATGGAATGTCCATCGGCAGCGAAACAAACGGCGGCGTACAAAAACTGGTCGTAAAAAACTGCACATTTGAAAATACCGAAAGCGGCATCAGAATTAAATCGTCTCGTGAAAAAGGCGGACTTATCCAAAATTTAAGTTACAGCGACCTTACGATGAAAAACGTGAAAGCCCCTATTAATATCACCACTTATTATCCCAAAATTCCCAAGGATGGTAATGATAAACCGCAGGCTATTACATCTTTAACGCCGACCTATCGCAATATTAGAATCTCAAACGTTACGGCTACCAGCCCGAAAAATGCAGGTTTTATCGTCGGTCTGCCGGAATGTCCCGTAATGGATGTTGTATTGGAAAACGTTCATATCACCGCTCCAAAAGGCTTGACGATTCGCAATGCCAAAGTGACTTTAAAGAATGTAAAAATTGAAACACAGGAAGGCCCGCCGTTCATTTTGGAAAGCGGTGCAGTGGTCGAAGGACTGGAGCATACTATTAAATAGCTACTTTGCTATAACAGCGTCCGATTTAACTTTTTTGCCAAATTGAATCTTTTTGCTTATTGATTCATCGAAGCCTTTCAGCTCGATTGCTGCTGTTTTGCCGCCTGCCAGTTTCATAAAAGACCCTATGGAATCCGGCACGGTTACATTTTCCAGAAGAAGGTTTTTGCCGTTAAATACGCTGAACGCAATAGGTGCATCGGGTATTATTTTGACGTTCTTGAATTTTATATTGTCGGCCTCGATGCAGGTCACGCCGTTTTGGGCGGACATGACGGCGTTTTCAAGATTAATATTTCGAATGGGCATTTCAGGCAGCCCCTGCAGATAAACAGCCCTGCGGGCGCCATCGCATATAATATTCTTCATATAAACATTCTGAATCCTCGGCGTTTCCTCGCTTACCGGCGGAACATTCTTTTCGTAATCGCTGTCTTCCTCATCGTTCATAGGAATAGAAACCCTGTCGCCATAATACATAGTAAACAGAACGGCATCTTCCGGAATATCTTTCATACGAATATCCTGTATATAGATATTTTCGACGATGCCGCCGCGGCCGCGTGTAGTTTTGAATCGAATTCCGACATCTGTGCCGAGGAATGAACAGTTTTTAACATATATATTGCGGATGCCGCCCGACATCTCGCTGCCAACTACAAATCCGCCGTGTCCGTGATAGACAACACAATCCCGGATAGCGATATTTTCGGTTGCTTTGCCTCTTTTTCGGCCGTATTCATTTTTGCCCGATTTCATACATATACCGTCGTCGCCGACATCGAATTTGCATTTTTCGACAATAACATTGCGGCAGGATTCGATATCCAGGCCGTCTCCATTCTGGGAATACCAGGGATTTCTGACATTGATATTGCGGATAATCACATTTTCGCACAGCATAGGATGAAGATTCCAGCCCGGAGAATTCTGAAAAGTCGGCCCGTCAAGCAGCACATTCTTACAATTCCTCAATCCGACCAGAACAGGCCGCAGAAATTGTTTTGCTGCTGCGTATTCCTCTATCTTCGCATCGGGCCGTTTATTAAGTTCCTCTACAATTGTTATTCCATTCATAGCGCCTTCGGACGGCCACCAAATCCCTCCATCTTTTTCTACAACCCCGCCGGAGGCGAGCAGTTTTTCCCATTGAATCTCGGTAAGTTTGTATTTTTTAACAGGCCGCCACGCCTGCCCTGAGCCGTCAATAATGCCTGAGCCTGTAATCGCGATATTTTCAACATTTTCAGCATAGAGCGGCGATATGCAGCGTACCTGCGCCAAGCCCTCCCATACAGTTTTAATCAAAGGATAATCTTCGAATTCAGGACTAAAAAGAATGATTGCGCCCTCTTCGAGATGCAGATTCATATTGCTCTTAAACACGATTGGGCCTGTAAGCCATAATCCCGCCGGTACGAGCACAGTTCCGCCCCCGGCATCGGCACAAGCCTTTATTGCCTTGGCGAAGGCATCGGTATTCTTTGTATGTCCATCGCCTACGGCGCCGAAATCTGTGATGCGGAATGTCCTTTTTGGAAATTTTGGTTCTTTTATATCCGGCACTACAAACGGAAAATCAGCTGTGACTGCCGGCTTCGACTTTGCGCCTTTAGCCAATGGGCAATCAACTGCCAACAAAGAAAATACAACGAATAGAACAAATACTGCATTCAAACTCTGCCATTTTCTTAATCCATTCATTCCGCATCTCCGATAAAACGAGGTTAATTTTGCTACAGCCGTGACAATATAAGCGATAGTGCCTGTAATTTCCACGGAAAACCGGCTTGGAAAACAATCTGAAATGTCAGCAATATTTATTGCGGCTTAATATTTCATCTATGTTTTTTCTGTCTTTACGCGGAATTTCCTGGTCAGCAGAAAACCCGAGAGAAATCATAAGCTCCACCCTTTTAAACGCGGAGACTGAGAGTATTTTCTTTACCTTCTTTTCATTGAACCATCCAAGCATACAGGTTCCAAGACCTTCTTCAGCGGCTTGAAGACAGAAATGTTCAGCCGCTATCGCTATATCCATCAGGCTGAAATTTTTCCTTTTAACAATGCCGCCGAATTTGGCAAATATTTTCTGTCTCTCCGAAACTACTAATACGAGAACGGGAGCTTTTAAGGCGAACTGATTAAGACCCACAAGACCTTCAAATGCCGCTTTTGCCAATTCCTTTACAAGTCCGGCATCGTCAACTACTACAAATTTCCAGGGCTGTGAATTACACGCCGAAGGTGCGACTCTGGCGGCTTCGACACATCGACGGATTTTCTCCTGCGGAACAGGAGTATCTTTATAATTTCTGACGCTGTATCTTCGATTTGCCAAATCCAGAAAACTCATATAACCTTTCCACATTCCCGTCTGTAAATATATTAATATAAGCTATATTCACTGCGGTTTCTACTCTTTTAATTGGAGCGGTCAATGGTCACAAGCGTTTTCTCCGCTTTGCAGAGTTCCGTTCAGATAAGCCGAAACCAGATTTTCAGGCGTATCGGCAGATGCACCAACAACGACTTCGATTTGATTCTGGTTAAACAATTGCTGGGCTCGCTGACCCATACCGCCTGCGATAATTACATTTACACCCATTTCGTGCAGCCATTTAGGCAATACGCCGGGCTCGTGAGCAGGCGGCACAATATCCTGACGATTCGTAATCTGTTTTGAACTCTCATCGGCATCTATTATCGCAAACTTTTCACAATGACCGAAATGAAGGCTTAATTTGCCTTCAGCTAATGGAATCGCTATTCGCATCTTTTGTTTTCCTTTCTAAATTTAATTCATTTATTACATTTTGCCACAAGGTTTCGATTTCCTGTGATATTTTATTATCCGCATATTCGACAACCGCGGATTCGACGATTTGGGCTTTTGTAAAAACATTATCATAGCTGATTTTCCCGGCCACTTTCATATTTTGACTTCGAGCATAATCTTCGATTTGTTCAGCTATTTCCTGATTTATATCCGCTTTGTTAATGCAAACCATTACCGGTATTTTGAAATTAGCCGCCAATTGTGCCGCACGTTTTAAATCGTGCCTGCCGGACAATGTGGGCTCTGTAACAACCAAAACCATATCCGCTCCTGTAATAGAAGCTATAACGGGACAGCCGATGCCGGGCGAACCATCGACAATCAATAAATCTCTATTTTTCTCTTCAGCTATTTTCTTGGCTTCCGTGCGGATTAAAGTTACGAGTTTGCCGCTGTTTTCCTGCGCTATGCCCAGCTTTGCATGAACCATAGGCCCGAAACGGGTGTCGGAAATAAACCATTGACCGTTAATCACGGGTTTAAAGTCAATAGCTTGTACCGGACAGAACTCTACACAAACCTTGCATCCTTCGCAGGCAAATGGGTCAATACGGAAAACTGTCGGTCCGGCCAGCCCCATAGATTGCTGCATTTCCCTTATCAGAGAACGATTCCGGATTGAACAGGAACGTTTGCAATGGTCGCAATTTTCGCAATCCTTTAATCCCGATGCGGACAATTCATCGGCATTATCGTCCTGCACAACCGCTCCAAATCGGCAATAAGACAGACATAGACCGCAGCCGATGCATTTATCGGGATGAATAAACGCCCGTTTGCCGCCGGTAAAATCCTGAGTTTGCCTGACATCAGGTCTTAAAATCAAATGTAAATCGGCGGCATCAACATCACAATCCGCCAAAACGGCATTTTTCGCAAGTGCGGCAAATGAAGCAACTATGCTCGTTTTACCTGTACCGCCCTTCCCACTGATTACGACTAATTCCTTCATCAAAATGTCCCTTTTATAACGTAAAGACTCGCTGTATTAGAATCCCGGCTTTGGAATATTTCCGTCCCTTTGATTCCCAAAAAGTATTCTGTTTCAATGGAAAAATATTCTGCAACCGCGGTTTCTATCTGTTTCAAATCCGTATGTTTAATTTTGTTTACGTAAGAATCCGGATTTTCGGTTTTTTTTCTGAAAAACTCGGACTGCGGATTAAGAAGCATAACCAGCAGTTTACCGTCCGGCCTAAGGACACGAGCGGCCTCTTTAACGGCCTGTGTATATTTTTCAATAAACTGAAGCGAGGCCACAAAAATAACCGCATCAAAGCTGCTATCCGCAAATTTCATATTTTCCGCCGAGCCTACAACCGTTTTTATATTGTTCGGCGCCTGTTCTAAAGCCTCTTTAGAAATATCCAGACCGGTAATATTAAAACCATATTCGGCCAAGCTTGTTTCTATAACCGCCGGGCCGCAGCCGATGCTTAAAATATCTTTATCGCCTTTTAACTGGCGCACAATATAGTCTAATTCCGCTCTGAAGACATCTTTCCAGAATTTTGATTTGCATGATTGCAAATATTTTTCCATATCTGTAAATTCCATATTTACCCTGTTAGAAATTTTTCTTTTTATATCATATTTATATTATTAATTAGACCGTTTTTTACTGAATTTCTAACGGGGTTTATCCGAAAAATTTCTCCCGCCACCACAAAAAATGTCCCCAAGGATTATCGAGTTTATACTTGTCATCATCAGGAACACCCTGCCAGGAGTCAATCTCCTTTAATAATTCAGGACAAGGTTTGTCTTCTGCTAAAAGCTCATACGCACATTTGACCAATGTAAATTTTTTATTTGCGTCAGGGTCACCTAAGTTTTTATCAGGGTGAAATTCCATTGCAACCCGCCGGTAAGCCTTCTTAAGCTGCTCTCTATCTGCCATTTCATCTACATCAAGGATTTTGCACGCCATACGCCGAGCCTCTAAATCCTTGCTTATTTTCTCCATAAAATCAGGGTCGTGCTTCACATTTTCCCCGTATTCTTGATATCTTCATATAATTTCAAAAACTTTTGTTTATAATCGGGCATTGCCTCTACTATTATTATGCCTCGTGAATAGTTTTCGGCAATTTTTCTGTCATTTGGTATTTGAATAAGCACTTTAATATCTTCCTGACGGCAATACTCCATTACCGCATCGTTTCCGATGTCGCTTCTGTTTATCGCCGCCGCAAATGGTATCTTAAATTGGCGTACCATATCCACCGCCAGTTTTAAATCGTTTAGGCCGAAAGGCGTCGGCTCGGTAACAAGCAGAACAAAATCTGTATCCCTGACAGCTTCTATAACCGGACAGGATGTTCCAGGCGGAGCATCTATTATTGCAATTTTATTATCATCTATTTTCTTCTTAACGGATTTAATCAGGGCCGGCGTCCTGACGTCTCCAATTTCAAGCCTGCCCTGAACAAAATCGACATCGCCGCAGCTACCCCTGTCCAACAAACCGATTACTTTCGGCTTTTCGCTTATCGCGCCGACAGGACAAACACGGCTGCACCCGCCGCAGGAATGGCAAAGCTGCTCGAAAGTCAGTACATTTTTTTTCAGGGAAACTATTGCGCTGTATTGACAAATTTCGCCGCACTTGCCGCAGCCGATACATTTTTCCAAATCGACATCAGGCACCGGGACAGTAACCTGTTCTGTCTTTTCTATTTTTGGTTTTAGAAATATATGGCCGTTGGGCTCTTCGACATCACAATCGAGATATTGAACCTGTCTGCCTGTTTGAGCAATAACACAGGCAAGATTCGTCGCGACAGTGGTTTTACCTGTGCCGCCTTTGCCGCTTGCGATTACAATTTTCATAAATGTTTCTTCCTAAAATTATTAACAGAACAAGGGCGCTGCAGCACCCCGCTCTGTCAGGCAAAAGCAGCAAATTACTTACTGCCCTCTGCTTGCAGTTGACTTATACGTTCGTTGATTTGACTAAGGCTGCTTTGCAGAAATTCTGCCTGCTGCTTAAGCTCCTGCAGTTCCTGCTCACCGGTTACGGACGGCGCGACCGGTACCGGAAAACCGAAACCTGCTCCGTACCATCCAAAACCTCGGCCTCGGCCAAAACCGCCGCCTCTGCCGCCAAAACCTCTGCCGCGACCGAAAAAGCCGCGTCCGCCGACAGGATTGGCGTAACCCGGCACCTGATAGCCTGCACAAAAACCGGCAGCTCTGCCTGTCATTGGCCCTTGACCTAACGGACCTGTTCCATTTCCACCTGGCATAATAATGCTCCTTTCAAAAAAATGTTAATTTCTTGTCATTTTTGAACCACATTTAGGACAGCTTATCTGATTACAAGGCTGTCCGACAGTATGAGGGATTGTTGCACCGCAGCTTGGGCATACGCAATTTCCGCTCGGCCCTGCTGCAAAAGGTCCACCCATCCTGCCTCTGCCTTGGCCGCGTCCCAAGCCTCTGCCCCTGCCTGTGCCGGGACCTTGACCTAACGGACCTGTTTTGTCTCCGCCTGGCATAATCGTTAACTCCTTTCTTTAATTAAATTACTAACTTTAGATTTACCTGCGCGTAAAACCAATGTCCCTATCGGGCAGGCAAGATGTTCAGCAATAACGGGACATTTGGCTCTTAAAATAAAAAATATGTTTTTATCGACATCGCTTAAACTTTCGAAATTGCCCTGCCCCTTTGCGATAATCAGGTCGGCTTTTTCGAAACGCCGTTTAAATTCCTCCGAGCAGGATTCAAGAATTGTCCCCGGAGCATCGTCGCCGTTATCGGTAACTTTTACCAAATCGGTTAACCCCGCCGCCTTCGCGTCGTCAATCGTCGCATCGTTAATAACAGGTGCGCCTTTTACAACGAGTGTTATTTTATCGTGGCCTATTTGCTCTATAAGAAACTTGTCGAATACAATTTCGCCGGCATTGTCGGCAAGGTACAAAATATCCTGTGCCTTATCCGCCGCATCTTTGAAAGCTGCCATATCCGAAGTATCGAATGAATCTGTCAAAGTTTTTTCAATTACAGCCTCAGCTTCCGACAATTTCAGAGAACTTTTGACGCCGAGGTCTATAATATTCCCCGCAATTGCCAGACGAACCGCCATTTCAAAAGGGTCTTTAGAATGGGCCGCCAAATCACGAAATTTCGGAAAAAGCCTTAAGGCGAATTCATTAAAATGATGTTTCTTCTGCCTATACGGGTCGTTTGTTTTGGCAAGCTGTTTGATTTCCCGATGAATCTTTTGCGCCATCGCAGGAGGACTTGTGTCAAAATCCATCTTGCTTGTCAAATCGAGAACCCGGCGGAGAATCTGCTCCTGTATTTTCGTATCGTCGGTCGCCAATCTGACGGAATCAAGCGTCTGGCGTACAAAACAAGGTATGCAATCAAAATATGTTTTCATTTATTTCAAGTTCCTTCTTTCTTATACCCAGTGACCTTCAACATTCGGCTCTACTACTTCCTGTAGCTTTCCTTCTTTAAATAAATCCAGGGCTTCCTGCACTGTTGATGCTTTGGACAGAAAAACTTTAATTCCGGCAGCACCAAGAGTTCTAAACGCGTTGGGGCCCGTATTGCCGGTTATCACCGCCTCGGCTCCAAGACCGGCTATATTTTGAGCTGTCTGGATGCCCGCGCCGGAGGCGGCATTTAGATTTACGGAATTGTCATTTGCCTTGAATTGGCCGGTATCGGTATCGGCTAAAATTAACCATTTCGCCCGCCCGAATCTCGGGTCAAGCGGACTCGATAAATCCTGTCCTTGTGCCGTTATTGCAATTTTCATCGATTTTTCCTTTCTTATTTAGAATAACTTATTGGCCTCTGCCGCCCCGCCATCTTCTTCCGCATCCGCGTCCGAAACGAATATCCTGCGGCATTTGCGGAAAATCGCTGCTTTTTACAGGTCCGCCTTCGATGCATATCGCCTTGCCTTCGGTTAAAGCCTCCGCAATTTTCTTGCGTGCGCTTGCGTAAATGCGGGTAACTGTCGGACGTGAAATCCCCATCAGCTCGGCGACCTTCTCCTGCTCAAGCCCCTGATGGTCAAGCAGACGTATTGCCTCGAATTCATCCAGACCAAGACTGACCCATTCGAGCGTCCGGGCAGGAGTTCCTGCCGGTTTATATATAACCGATATGGGCTGACCTGAAACAAACCTATTTTTACAAGGTCTCGGCATAAAAATATATACTCCAATAATGAACGTATGTTCATTATTATTTTTACCAAATAACCGGTGATTATCAAAGCTAAAAATTTATTTTTTTATAACTCATTTATAACAAAAGAGTTGCGTGCTTATATTTTTTAAGAAATAAGCATCTACACAGAAAGCCCCCGGCAAAATGTAACAATACCAAATAGGTCGCCAAATAGTCTATTTGCCGATTAGTGTGCTATTTTATCTTGCCTATTTCCTCTTCTACTTCTTCTGCTCCCTCATCGTAAAACTTCTGTTCATCGGGAGCAAGCTCCTTTAGCAATCTCAAGAACTCGCCTGCGTGCACTCGTTCCTCATCGGCGATGTCCTTAAGAACTTCCTGGGCCAATTTGTTGTCCGTCGATTCGGCAAGCTGCATATACAGCTGAATTGCTTCGTATTCGGCGGCAATCATAAACCGAATGGCACGAATCAGCTCTTCTTTGGTAACTTTTCTGTCTTTAGCCAATCCTGAAAAAGGCGTTCCAAATTCCGGCATAGTTATCCCCTTTCCCTTATTTGTATTTAGTATTATTATTTTTACTGATTTTCCAAGTTATAAACTTGCTGCCTGAAATCCTCAAGTTCTTTTTCATATTTTTCAAAGACCTGCGTCCAGTGGAAATGGCCGGTATGTCGTTTTCAACATCGGCAAACGGTATTTTACGCTGGCAGGTATATATATTTATTTAACCCGTCGTATTCTCAAGGCCATATAAGGTTTGCCGGGCAGTTCGATTTTCGATTTATCTTTGTCGATAAATGTATAATGGTTCAGTTTTTCTATAACGAACTGATGTTTAACCGGAGTTATTTTCATATCCCAGGTGTCGATTATATCGACCTCAAACTTCATCCCCGCCTCAAGTACATCGCCTTTAGCTGGCAAATGAAACGGCCATTCTTTTACCTCATCTTTGCCGAAATAAATCAAATAATATTCGGCCGGCTGACCGGCAATGTTAGTTTCAAAAAATTGGTCTATAGGATTCAGCCCGTTTGCCGGACCTTCTTCGACAATTTTCCTCAAAAAAGCTATCCGCTGCGAACTCTGTCCCTTCAATGTTCCGCCCATAGATATCCACGATACATCCTGCGGACTCTTGAAGGTCTCTCCGTGCGTCGCATACGCCCCGCCGACTATCGCGACCCAGAAACGATAAGTCATTTCCTCGCCTGACAGTTGTCCCCATCGAGAGTCGATATCGCCTTCGTAGTTGATTTCATCGTGCACTATCGGCTTTTTATAAATATCCCGCAGAAGCGGCGAAACTCCGAAGAACCGAACTGCCATATAATATTGCAGACTTACATGCGTTACCCACGGCCTGGAATAATCATATAGCCGATTAGCGTTATGAATGGAACGAAGGTGTTGGTAAGGGTCTTTTGCCTGCACAATCTGAAAAAGCCTGTCCCAGTCCTTATCGGTCATACTCTTGATATAGCTGTTTTCGTTGGCAAGGCTCCACCAGACATTTCTAAAAGCCGCCAGTCTCGCAACAGCGTACCGTACATACCGGTCGTTGGTCTCAGCACTCATCGTATCGAAGCCCCATTTGCCCTTGTCATAAGGCCGAAACAGGATAACGTCCGCTTCAATGCCGATATCACGAAGTTGTGCGATACATTTTTCCAATCGCTGGAAAAATTCAGGATTGAATCGTGAAAAGTCCCAGTTCTCTTTTGAGCTTCCCACGAATGGAAAACAATCAAGTTTGTTCGGTCCCTCTACGTAACGGTCCTTATAAGGCGGTATTACTAGAAGTCGAACCTTATTGAAAGGCGAACTTTTTAAGGTTTCAATAGTCTGATTTTTTATTTCGTCGGATTGAAACGGCCATTCATAGAGTGTCGTTCCAAACGGAAAAAATGGCGTCCCGTCTTCATAACCGAAATGGTATTGATTCCTCACCCGCACAGGACCGTGATTGTTTGACGATGGCCCGATACATTCGAACTGCCCTTCTTTATCGTTCAATTCCTCACGATTGCTTTTAGTCTTGTAAGTCCAAACTCCCTCCTTGTCCGGCATAAAACGGATTTTAAAGACTCCATTGCCGTCATAAAACCCCTCAGGCTCAAAAGTTTTGTCGCCCTGCTTAAAAACGGCGGTGAATTCAATGCCGATAAATGGATTGCCCGTAGTCGGGCCGGGCGATGATAATTCATAAAAGCCCCATTTTTCTATTTTACCGTCCTGCGCCGCTAATAAACTGCCGGACAGCAAAACCGCCAATACGATTAACACTAATTTCTTCATTAAAAACACCTCACATATATTTAATATATTGTCATCGGCACATCTTATATTCATTGATTTGGGTTGACAAGCAGATATACAAGTTAATGGCAAGTAATCATGTTCGAGAGAATACATATAACTGCTGACGAACATAACTGGTTGTCAGCTTTAGACTTAAAACAATGCTTGAAAGTAAAAATATTCACAGTAAAATAGCAGCTAAAGATATATAATCGTTTGTTTTAACTGTTACTAATTTGATTAATTACAAAGAGGTATCAATGGCAAATATTTGTGATTTTGGAGCTAAGGGAGACAGAAAAACTAATAATACAGAGGCTTTTTCTAAAGCTATCGAGAAATGCGATAAAGGCGGAAAGATTATCGTGCCTGCCGGAAAATTTCTGACCGGGCCTATCCATTTAAAAAGCAATATGGAATTGCACCTGGAGAAAGATGCGACAATATTATTCAGTAACAATCCCGATGACTACCCGGCCGTTAAATCAAGATGGGAAGGCGTGGAGTGCTACGGATACTCCCCCTGTCTCTATGGTGAAAAACTGGAGAATGTCTCTGTTACAGGTTCCGGAATAATCGACGGCCAAGGTGATGCATGGTGGAAGGACTTTGAAAATCGTAAAAAAGGACCAAGAAAACCCGTCTCGGCCCGCGACAAAGAATTCGACAAACTTAACGAAGGCATCGATTTGTCCAACTGCGGCGGCGGAGGCATCGGTTCTTTCTTTTTCAGACCGCCGCTGGTCCAGTTTAATAATTGCACAAATGTTCTGCTCGATAGCTTTACGACCTGCAATTCTCCTTTCTGGAACGTACACCTTCTTTACTGCAAAAAAGTCGTGGTGAAAAATATGACAATCCGAAATCCCGATTACGGATACAACGGCGACGGCCTTGATGTCGATTCCTGCAACGGCGTTGAAATAACTAACTGTGATTTCGACGTAAATGATGATTGTCTTGTTATTAAATCCGGCATCGGAGAAGACGGCCTGCGTGTAAATAAAGTTTGCGAAAACATTGTCGCTAAAAACTGTAAAATGCTGCGTGGCCACGGCAGTGTTGTTTTTGGTTCTGAAACAGCAGCCGGCATTCGAAACGTGGAAATCTCAGATTGTGTTTTCTACGGCACCGACCGCGGTATTAGACTAAAATCCCGAAGAGGAAGAGCAGGAACCGTGGAAAATCTTACGCTTAATAACATCACTATGAATGGTGTGGGCTGTCCGATAGTTATGAATTTATATTACGAATGCGGCGCAAAACCCGAAGAAATCGAGGCCTTTTCCGACCGCAACGCCAGACCTATTACAAGAACCACGCCTCACCTTAGAAATATAAAAATTACAAACGTTACAGCCAATAACGCTCAAAGTGCGGCATCTGTCTTTTTGGGTCTGCCTGAAAGCCCCATTGAAAACGTAACATTTGAGAATGTAACAATTACAATGGCTAAAGACCCTAAACCCTTCCGACCAGCTATGGCCTTTGGAATGAAAGAAATGAAAGGTGAAGGACTTATTGCTGACTTCGTGAAAAACTTCGTCCAAAAGAATACTCACATACAATAGTTGCCGGGTGAGGCGCAAACAGGCTCGATATATTGCCTGTAATCACGGCACGGCGTAAGATATTGCCGATACAATATTATTTCTTTTTAGCTTTTAGTTTTTCAGCCTTTGGTTCTTCGGCTCTGGTAGAAAATGGCGCTGGACCATTAAAATCGGTTATTTCCAATTGCCGCCTGTTCAGTTCCGTAAGAACCGGCTTTTCGATAATCCTTGGAGTTATGAAAACAACTAATTCGCTGGTAGTTGTACTCTCACCTTCGAACCTGAATGCTGCGCCAATCAGAGGCACATCACCAAGCAACGGTATTTTATTAATCTGTTTACTAACATCCTTTTTGCGAAGCCCTCCGAGAACTACCGTCCGGCCATCCTCGATTAACAATGTCGTGTCGGCCTCACGTTTGTCAACAACAGGCTGAGAAAACGTAGTAGAAGTACCTGTGCCAAGCAATACAGAACTAGTTTGAACACTGAATTTCGGCTTCAAGTGCATTCGAACCATTCCTTCACGGGTAAGATGAGGGGTAACCTCAAGTTCTACACCTACTTCTCTGAATGCTGTTGAACCGATACTTCCTCCGCCGGATGTGTCAGTAATTTGCTGATATGGTATTTCGGAAACTATTTTTATATTTGCTTTTTCATTATCTAAAACCAGTATTCTCGGATTGGCAAGCAGCTTGGCATCTATATTTTCCTGCTGGGCTCTTAATGCCACATCTATATCAATTGCAGGGTTGAGCCATCCGAAACGTAAAACTCCCACGGCGCTTTCGGCTTTACCTGTGGCACCCTTGAAAGCACCAGTAGTAAATGGGTCTATTCTGCTATTATATGCGCCTCCCAGAGGATTTTCTAACGCAACTATTCCTGCTGTGCCGGATGCTGCCGTGGCTGTGGTACCTGCAGTAGCAGAATATGTAGTGTTTCGGCCTGCCTGCCATTCGACACCAATATCCAGCCTGTCCTTGCTGGTTATATCGTAGATTCGCGCCTCAACTTCTATTTGAGGAGTTATGCGGTCTACTTCTTTGATAAAGTCACTTATGGCCTTCATCCTGCTTTCGTTGTCAATAACGATTATATTGCTGGTGCCGGGGTTAGCAGATAACGAACCGCGAGGTGAAATAAATTTCTTTAAAGCCGTTTCAACCTCTAAAACATCCGCATAACTAATTTGATAAATTTTGGATACAAGCCTTTCAGACAATTCACTCATTTCTTCAAGAGATGCTATTCTTATCATATTATTACCCGCAATATAGCCATAACCATGCGCGGCAAGAATATTATTCAACGCTTCTTCCAAAGGAATATCTGTAAGAGTAGCGGTAACCTCGCCTATAACCTTGGGGCTTTTGATAATATCAACGCCCGACTGGTCGGCCATTATCCGTAATACATCTTCAATAGGAGTATTTCTGAAATCAATACTTATCTTTTTCTGCATCCGCTGTGAAAGCGTTGAATATACTTCTTTACTTTCGGTGTTGCTGTCATTATCTTCGGCAATGGCAATCGTATAGCTCGCCATAATAACGGCAAGCAGTATTAACAAGTTTATTTTGTGCAACTTCATTGCTAAGCCTTTCACAAATTACACTTTTTCTTATTTAAGATAAATCTTATCGCTGAACTTCCTGTGTCCAGTTTTTGCCGTCCATTTCAAATTCGACATTTTTTCTATTTATTTTCACAACAACTGCCCCTAATATTTTATTACCCTGATGTACTATCTGGTCATTAATCACGGCAGATGGACGGTCTTTGCTGTACATAATCCCCTTTACAATCAGGTTACCGCTTCCCTCCTGGCCTGCTATTGGGGCATTTGTCTGCATTGGGTCGCGAAGCGTTTTCGGATACACATCGGGCAGTTGCCACTTAATCTTTTTTTCTCCAGCACCGGCCGAGCCTTTAACATTTGCATTTGCTGAAACCTGGGCATTGGCTGAACCCGGCGAAGATTTAATTGTCCTGACAATTACAAAAATAAAAATAACAATGAGAATCGCCATCAATATTGCCATTTTTTTATTTCTGTTATCCGACTCACTCTTCGCAGCAAAAGGCGCTGCCGCAGCCTTATCGGCATCAATTCCGGTTTTAGCCGGAAAAAGCTTATTTTTAATTTGTTCAAAATTCATTTTTTAACCTCCCTGCCGCTTCTTGATAAAAATTGACAGATCCATATTCACCTGGCTGGCTGAATCATCCCGGTCTGTAGGAATAATTGAGAATTTGTCCACAAAAATAACCGGCTGATGCCTTTCCATTGCATTAAGGAAAGCAGCGAACTGATTAAAACTTGCTCTGAAGTTGACATTCATTTGACGCTCACTAACATACTTATTATCGGCGTCACTCTGATTTCTACTGGCATTCGTATGGTTGATACTGAACGAATCAATTTGTATATCTTTGGCAATCTGGCCTATATCAAATGTCAAACCGGCCAGGTCTTCTGTGGAGGCAACATAATCTTTCAAACCATCCCTCCATTGTTCCATCTTCTTATTTAACCTGATTCTGGTTTTTTCCTGACTCATTTTTACTATTGCATTGTATGTCTGTTTTTTTTCGGCCAGCTGCTTACGAACCTGTTCTTTGCACTGGTTTTGAGGTGCTATTACAATCATATTTATGACCAGAGCCAGTATGATACTGCATCCCCACACCAGCGATACTAACTTCAAATTCTTTTTATAAACCGCATCCATAATAAACCTGTCATGACTGTGATTTGAAAACACAATCTATCTGATACGAAACAAAATCCTGTCCTTTAAACGTCTCAACTCCCTGTGAAATAGTAATATTATCGAGTCGGGAACCGATTACAGCCGACGAACGAAGATTATCCTGAAAATCTCTGATAGGCTGCTCACGACCCGACCCCGATTTTTCACTTACATTTATACGCAGTATTGTTACAGGAACAGCAACATCAACAATTTCTCCGGTCCCTTTTTTCGATAGCATCCTCTTTTTAATGGTATCCTGCTTTACACTAATTCCTTTGAGCAGCACCGAATCCGGCAGAGTTTTTACAATTTCAACAAGAACCGGTGTCCATTGAGCATGATTGTTAATGGTTGCCGCAACCTCTGACAAACTGCCTTCTATGCTCTTTTTTTCTTTTTCAAATGCGTTCTGCAGAGCCGCTGCTTCAGACAGTTTATTAATCATTTTGTCATAATTAACTATTTTCTGCTTTTTTATTGATATGTTGATATTGTTGCTCAGATAACAGCCCATCAGCATTATCGCGATAAATATCGGAATTTCCAGCGCCACCACCGTAAAGGCAATTTTATCAAGATCGCTCCTTACCGGCACGCCTTGCCCTTTTAACAAATCTATCGTTAACATCTTCACGTTGCTCATATTGCCCTCATTGCAAAACCCGCTGCAACAGCAAATGCAGGACCTTTTTTGCGGAGAATATCCGCACAGGGCAAAGTTTCATCGCAGCTTATTTTATCAAACGGATTCCACAATACAGCAGCAGCGGGAAGCCGGCTATTTAACAAATCTGCAAATCCATCAACCATGGCAAAGCCGCCGCAGAGAAATATCTTTTTAACTATATCGGACTGCCTCCGAACAGCGTCGTAACATAACGTTTCTGCAATATCGATTATCAATTTGTCGCAGGCCGGTTCCAGGTTATCGTGAATCATAAGTTCTATATCATTCTGCTTTTCACGACCGAACATAACATCCTCGATAATCTTTGATGAGACGTTATTCTCTAACGCAATATGGTCAATAATTACCTTGCCGGCATGGCTGAGGTCCCGAACGAAAGGTATATTATCATCGCTGATAATCACCAGTGTCGCATAAGAATGTCCGACATTCAAAATAGCGGTTGCCTGGCCGGCCTCATATTCCTGACATCCGATTAGGCAATTCAAAAGTGCCAGCCCATCCACATCCATCAGAACATTGCTAACAACCGCACTTTTTACAAATTCGGCTTTTTCATTAAGAAGTTTATTGGTTGCTGCCACCAGAATCCCGCCGGTCTGCTTCTCATCGCCCGGTATTAATTGATAATCAACAACTCCATCATCAGTGTTAAAAGGGCAAACCTGTTTGGCTTCGAGCTGAACGGCCCCCTCTATTTCATCAGGCAGTAACAAAGGAAATGCAAAATGGCGTACCACTGTTTCCGGGCCGCCTACGCCGCAAACAGCCAGTTTTGTCTTAACTCCTGCTGACTGCAGGCATTGGTGAATCGCCTTTTGAATATTAATTTCCTTATTACCGTCCCCCTCGACTCCGCCAACATAAGCGATGCCTGCCGCAGTAACCGAATAGTTTTCATCGTTCTTGCTAAGTTGAACTATCTTGACCGCCGATGCACCTATATCGAGGCCGAAAACCTGTGGAGACTTCAAGCCCTTTAATACTCGCCGCCAGTTCGCCAGAGTATTTTTCAACACAATCTGCTTTTGTCCGATACACTTCATACCCTTATATCGGCCTAAAAAACGCAGTTTTTACCCGCAATTTAAATGTTCCGGTGCTACAACCAATGCGTTAGGTATGAAAATATTAGGCCCTATAAATATTATGGATTTGGTCTGTAATTAAGGTTTGCAATGTCCTAAAGGCCTTGTTTCTGTACTACCTGTGCAATTCCCGCATCGGCTAAAACCAAAAAAAAGATTTTTAAAAAATTATCGGACGCAGGATACAGACAAGCCGGGAATTGTACGACTGATTTGTTTTTGCTAATTTCGGTAATCGTGCCAGCCGGCAGGTGTAGGAATAAACTTGCCTTGGAGCCAGAAATCGCCTGGCAAAACACCTTCGAGCAGTCTGCTGTCGAGATAATAGTATTTTAGATATCCGTCACTGCCTGTTATTCCGACTACGCCTCGACAGGCTTCGGTAATAGCACCGCGTAAAACAAGATTATCCTGTGTTCCGCTGACAAATTCCCTCCGTCCTCCGTACGAGCCGCGAACAATATTTTCTGCTCCCCATCCCCCGCCGCCGACAGTTACCGCAGCCTCTATAACTGTTTGGTTAGGCAAAAGCCTGTCATAGATGTTTGCGGATCCGCTTTGATGGTTACCTATAGGAACATAAACTGTTCCCGCCGGCACACTCGTAGGCGGACCAGGGTAGTTGTTTGAGCCAGTTGTCGCATTAGGGTTGCTGTTTGTCCCAGTTACTGCATATCGGCTCATACCCGGATCAACAACCTTGACCACGCTCTGGGAAATCAATCCAAGCACATTAGTATTATCTGCGCTGGGCTTGCCGTCCGTTTCGTGAGAACCCTCTACTGTTATGGAGTTGGCAATCCATATATTACCTGTTGCCACAACGGTAATTTTATCCTTCACTGTGTTTTTGGTACCTGGCAAATCCGAGTCGTCACCGCTTCCTATAATTACATTACCATTGACAAAAATCTGTCCGCCGGGTGCGGATTCAATACCGCCGAATGACTGAGTAACATAAGTTTGGTCGACCTGCCGGATAATTCTATTGTCCTCGCTTGGCCTTATGTGGTAGCTATAGATATCGTATCTCTGATAACTTGCCCCATCGCCGCCGGGCGTTATCTTGAAATCGTATGTTCTATTATCATAGGGTTGTTTAAAACCGCGAACTGTGCAATCATTTGTGATGCGAACTTTACCAATATTGTTGGCATCAACAAAAAATTCAAGCTGAACAGCAGGCAGAGGATTTGTAATCCCCGATGTGACAGCCGTCGGCGTAAATCGATAACTGGGATCAGTACTATCTTGAAACCGATCTACCTTGCTTTGCACGGTATCTTCATCTACTACTCTTGTGTCAGGCTGGTTGAAATAAATCCCGCCGGTAAAGAGATCCATTATAGAAGTAGGATATTTATCCCCTTTTGACTCACCCATAGCTACCGGCCGTAAAAACAGCGGGCTGCCTATTGTATAAATATCTCTTGAATCGGGGTAGTCATTGAGGTTATTAATTTGCAGCGGCATGTCAATTATTTCGCCATCAACATAATTTACAGCAGATGTCGAAGTAGCCCCGGTAGGAATCCTGCATTTGCCCATTGCCCAGCCGCTTATTGCCTGGACTACCAATGTATCCACCGTCCTGTTAAAAATACCGCTATGCCCATTCGACACAATCCTATAAACAGGATGAGCATTTATAAACGAATAAAACCCTATACTGTAATCACAATCGGCTCCCAGAAAAGATATCGTTCCTGCTGTGTCAGGTGAACCGTTGTACAGTGTGGTCAGCATATCCTGCTGCTGGCTCATCCAAAAAACCGCCCTTTCATAACCGGCCTCGGCAGCCAGCATCGCCGCCGTTTCATTTTTCAGCCTAATCGCCTGATGTCTCACTCCATAAGCAATTGCTAACATCCCCACTCCAAGGGTAGACATAATCATCAAAGCTACAACCGCCACGGCAAGCACCGAACCGTATTTTTTTCTATTATGCTGTTTGAGTCTGTTTTTCATAATCTTATACCTATTGCGGCCATTTATTCCGCATCAATACCGATGTCATAACTCTAATCTGCTCATTGTTACTGGGGTCTGTCAGAACAGCATTAATTCTGATGCACCCTTTACCGATACCGTTTAGAGAGGTATGACTGAACATTCCCAGGCCCGGGACGGCTGCGATATTTCTGGCCAGAATTCTCGTATTTACACTCGTGGTATTTCTGCCGCCCCCACCAACCGGTATTCCTCCCGGCGGATATGAACCATAATCAACTTTTAACTGACCTTCGTCAAGATAATAAAGTGCGTATGCTGTTGCCGTTTTTGCAACATCCATCAAATTATATGTATCTTCCGAATCGAGACTGACGTCCCAGTATCTGAATTCCACTGCATCGCCTGAAACTACCGTATCTACACTTGGCGTGGTTGATGTGGCGGGGGTGAAGGTGGTGCCTGCTACATTATAAATCACATAATTGGTACGATTAGACATCCTGCCTATACTTCCGAATGCTAATGTGACGGCCGTAGCATCTTCTTCCAATTGTTTATGAGCCTTTTCGTAAGTCTGCTGCCATGCGTTTGTCGAGCTTACTATTAGTATGCCTACCACCAATAAGAGTATGAATGAAATAAGCATAGCAATCACCAGCTCTATTACAGTAAAGCCGGAACAAAATTTTCTGTTGCTATGCTTCATTATTAATCGCCTTTTGATTATTAACCGTCAAGTCTGACATAAGTCGTCAAAACAACTGGTAAATTGCACAATGTACTGCCCCCCTCCGGCCATCTAACCATCGCCGTCAACTGCCGCAGTGTTGTTCCGGATATATCATCATGTGCAACATCGCTGTAGCATAATATAATCATCATAGGCACATTATTGATGGTAATGGTATAAACCGTATTATTCAAAGTAGAGCCGATGGACTGGCCCATCGTAAAACCAGAAGGAACTGAAGTGGAAGAAAAACCCAATTGTAAATCGAGAGGATTGTACGCGGTTGAACCACCGACACTCTTCCAGTCTTCGATAAGCAGCTGTGCGGTGCGCATGGCGGTGATTTGTGTGTGAGCTATTCGACTGTGTTTGGCTGCATAATACTGATAATCCAAAGCACACATAGCAGCTATGGATATAACAGCCAAAGCTACCATCAGTTCAATCAGAGTGAATGCTCTTGAAACCTTTGGACATATGACGGTCATTACAGACCTCCTGACTTACCGTCAAAACAATAGAGGGGCATAAAGCCCCTCTGCTATATCGTACGCACCTTTCCAATATTGCGTAAACATCCAAAGTGGGCCCCTGTCATTGTATCGAGAGCCCACTTTCTAAATTGTATGTTCCCTTATTACGGCGTCCAAACGCCTGCTTGATCCAGTGTAACCGTCGCAGGGGTTGTAATCCCCGTACCGGCAGTAGCTGTGATTGTAAATGTCAAACCTGTAGCCTCGTCAGGATAAGCTGTTGTCCACGAAAAATTGGCTGTGCTAAAATATGTGCCAACAAGGTCACTCGCTCCAAAACCCAATTCGGCCGCTGAAGGCAGGGTAGCGCCATAAAGAGTTGCGGATGCGCCTTTCTCAGCAGCATAGGCACGAATGGCGGTACCAATTGTACCCATCATAGCCTTGCCTTCTGACCACTTGGCTGAATCAATTCTACCTCTCATCAGAGGAATCGCCACCGCCGCCAAGATACCGACGATGAGAATTACCACCATCAATTCAATTAATGTGAAGCCTTTTCTGTTTTTCATTTTAGTCACTCCTAAAACCTTATAAGATTCTTTTGTTTCGATTCTACGACTGTATTAACTTTTTCGTTATTAACTATCTATCGGCCACATCGGCTACCTATATAATATAAAAAACGTTTTTACTATTACCAAATTCAGCCTGTTTCCTGCCTTATTTACCCTGATTATAAGACCTTATTACTTGCCCATCGAGAAAATCGGCATATACAGCGCAAGCACTACTACCAGCACAATCACTCCAACCGTTACAATCATTATCGGCTCAAGCAGGCTGAGCGCCGTGGTCAGTATGGCATCTACTTTTCGCTCGTAGTAGTCCGCTGTTCTGTCCAGCATTAATGGCAGCGAACCGCTTTCCTCGCCAATCTGTATCATTTTGACCACCATATTCGGAAAGAAACCGGCTGCAACCATACTTAAGGAAATATTTGAACCTTCCACGATACGCTCTTTGGTATGCACAATTGCTGTTTTTATAATATCATTATTATTCATTGTTGAAAGAATGTTGAATACTTCAAGCACAGAAACACCCGAACCAAGTAATGCCGACATCGTTTTACAGAACATAGCCACAAATGAATATTTGATTATTTTGCCTATCAAAGGAATCGCAAGAAATCCCCTGCTGAAATAATAATGTCCTTTTGGGCTTTTTTTATAAATAAGAATAAATGAGATTATCAGGGATATTAACACACCCAAAATATAAATGATGTTGTGACAGATGGAATCATAAAAGCCCATAAATGCCCGTGTAAAAGCAGGAAGCTCTCCGCCAAGCTGCGTAAATATAAGTTTGAACCGGGGAATAATAAAAGCCATTATAAATACAACCATCAAAACAACAAACGTCAGAACAAAAATAGGATATGCCATCGCGCCTTTGATTTTCTTGTTGAATTTATCTCTGCCGTCGTAATACTCCGCAAGTCTCCTTAATGCGTTGGGCAAATTGCCGCTGGTTTCGCCGGCTAATGTCATAGCAACTGTTAATTTATTGAAAACTCTCGGATACTCGGAAATACCGGTTGAAAAAGGCTCACCCTTCTCTACTTTCCCCAAAACATCCTTCATAATATGCTGAAGATGCTGATTCTCGATATCCTCAGCAATGGTACTCAAAGCACTGGCGACAGGAACACCGCTTTCGAGCATCGTCGTTAATTGCCAGTAAATCGCCGACAAGTCCGATGACTTGACCCGTTTTGGGATTATCGCCCGCCGCTTCTTAGTTCCTGAGGTTATCTCCTGGACAGATATAGGAACAAATCCCTGATCCCGAAGCCAGCCAGTCACCTCATTCGCGGAAGCCGCCTGTTTTATACCTTCCTGGCGTTCTCCTGCAAAATTTCGAACTTTATAACTGTAAATTTGCATTCATCAAACCTTATTAGCCGCTATGTGAGACATTATGCAGTATTGAAATTACCGCCCTCTGCTCGCATACCCCTATAATATCGACATCAAAAAACATCAGGTTAAGTAAAGAATATTGCGATTTATGATTAAATTCGGGCTAAAAATGGTCTTTATGTCTTAATATCTTCCGTAAATGTTACGCCCAGAACCTCTTCGGCGGTAGTTAGCCCCTCCAGCATTTTACCCACTCCGCTTTCAAGTAATCCATCGTAGCCTTTTTGACGTGATGTCGCCCTTATCTGCATTTCATTGGCGCCGCTGATAATTTGTTCCCGTATATCGTTGTCTATCACAAGAAACTCAAATACGGGCAGTCTGCCGTGATAACCCGACCAACCACAGGCTGGACAGCCCTTGCCATGATAAAATGTAACGCCTTTGGCTAGTTTTTTAGGGTCAATCTTCAAACGCTTAATAACTTCGCTGCTCAGCTCCATAGGCTCTTTGCAATGTTCGCAAATTTTTCTTACAAGCCTTTGAGCGACTATCAAATTAAGCGACGATATCAGCAAATAAGGCTCAATCCCCATATATATCAGTCTGCTTATCGCGCTTGGTGCGTCATTGGTATGGAATGTGCTTAAAACCAAATGTCCCGTCAGAGACGCTTTTATTGCAATCTCCACCGTTTCTTTGTCTCTGATTTCACCTATTAAAACTATATCCGGGTCCTGTCTTAAAATCGCTCTCAGGCAGGATGCGAAATCCAGGCCGATATCAGGCTTGATTTGAATCTGGTTAATCCCTTTAAGACGATATTCGACTGGGTCCTCAACAGTGGTAATATTCAACGTCGGATTCTTCAGATAATTTAACGCTGAATACAGCGTTGTACTTTTACCGCTGCCGGTGGGTCCTGTGATAATAATAATACCATGCGGCTGCGACAGTACCGTCTTAAATTCCTCCAGAAGCTTAGGCTCAAAACCAAGCTGTGCGATATCGTGGTTCACCGCCGCTGCGTCCAGAATTCGCATTACTACTTTTTCGCCATATATAATCGGAATCAATGATACACGCACATCTATATCCCTGCCGGACGCTTTAATCTTAAGCCGGCCGTCCTGGGGAAGCCTGTGCTCTGCAATATCCATATCCGCAAGTATCTTAATCCTCGTAACAACAGCAGCCTGCATTTTCCGGGCCGGCGGAACCATATCCCGAAGCACGCCGTCAATTCGCATACGAATCACCATTGAATTTTCCTGCGGTTCGATATGAATATCGCTGGCCCTGCTTTTGACCGCCTGGCTCAGCAGCAAATCGACAAAACGAATCACAGGCGCCTGTGTCGCTTCCTCTTCGCTGGTTATAACAGGCTCCGTGCTGTCTGTTTCCAGAATTGATTCTATTTTCTGGTCTTCTTCGCCAACCTCCGTCTCTACAAGGTCGCGAAGCCGCTGCTCTTCAACATCAGAGCCGTGATAAATCATCTCTATCGCACGAGTAATCTCGTCCTGCGAACTGATTACTATTATAAGTTCCCGCTCCAGCCTGAGCGCGATTGTATCTATTGCAACAACATCGAGAGGGTCAGCCATTGCTATGACAATCTTGTCGTCTTGCGTGCCGATTGCCACAAGATTAAAACGCTTGGCAATCGCTTCCGGCAGCAGCCTGGCAGTATTCATATCTATCTTGCTCGCATCATCTAATTGTCCATATTCCAGCGAAAGATAATCGGCTAAAATACGGGTGATTTCGGTAGGTTTGGGTATTTTTGTTCGGAGCAGCACTTCTCCCAACTTGCCGCCGTGCTCGCTCTGCTCTTTTAACGCCGCGGCTAATTCATCACGGGTGAGAAAACCTTTGGAAACAAGCCATTCACCAAACGGAAGTTTTTTTTCCGTTTCTGCTGGTTTTGCTGTCACGGTCGTCATTTAACTATCCCTTTCTCAATATCCCCAAATAATGCTTCTGTCTGCCATCAACTAAAAAACACCCCATAGAGACATCGTGTTTCCAGGGTAAGATTATTCTATTGTGCCATTAAAAATATAAGATAAGAAACCGTCAAAAGCAAAAAACCCGGATTTAAACCCCCAAAAAAAGCTATAAAAATCAGATATTTGACAATACTTGCCGCCAATCCGCTGACTTATCTGACCAAAATTTCTCCCTCAAAAAAATAATATAGGACCTTAATGCTGTCTTACGGCTTTCAAATCATACTTACAATATCCCAAAAGTAAAGACACTGTTTCCTGCCCTGTGAAGTGTCTTTATGCTGCTTCATAGAGCGCCTTAAGACTACTTCATCGGGGTTCAGGTACATATTTGCTTCGGTGCGGAGTCCGTGTTTAGCCCCCGGACCTGTGCCGGGTGTTGTCATTCCCGCGCAGGAATGTCACCCTCGTGAAAACGGGGGCGGGAATCATCGGGGTCGCTCTTAGTGTTGTTTAGCCCCTCTGTCTGCCAATGGATGAATTCCTCTAAAATTCTTAATCCGTCACGTTTTAATGACATAAGATTTATAAAAGCTAAAGGCATTTTTGATAAATAAACAGAAGGAATTTCTTCAGATGTTAAAACTGCTGAATATAATTTATAATTGTCTTTTTGAATATTTAAAAAATCCAATAACTCTGGTAAATTATCATTTATTATCTTATGGCGTTCCAGATGCTTTGTCATCCAAGATTTATCCTCTGAGTCATCAAGTAGTCTTTCGAGTTCGCTTGCCATTTCTCTAGCATTTCTTGCTGGATACAAGTATTTACACTCAAATGAATAAATTTTATTATTTTGTTCATCAACCAATAAAATATCGATATCTCCAAAATTTTGTTCAGTTCTAATAAATGAACTGATATTAATATTCTTTTTAACAATAAAATAAGAATTTTCTTTAAACCAATCATATACTCTATTATTAAAACGGTCGCCAATTTCTTTTTGCATTTCACCTGAGAACGCCAACATCTTTCCGGATTTTGATGGATATTGTCCTCGTCCAATAAGCTCTGCCAGATATTTTAAAGATTCTTCAACATGCCTTGGTCCCCAAAAAAAGAGTTTTTCCTCATTATTTTGTCCGATCTGAACAAGGCATCTAAGAACATAGGATAGTCTTCTCTTAAAACGCCATGGAGCAACATCCTTAATAAAATCATATCCCACAGGTGGTTTTTCCCATTCTTGGCGCTGAGTTAAAGAAAAGTTATCAATCGATAATTTAATTTTTTCATTGTCCCAATTTAGTTCTCTTTCTAAGTCTTTTAGAAATTCATTGTATCTTATAATTACACATGAGACTTTTTTCTGAAAGCCGATCTTTGTCAAAGTACTATGAAAATTAATAATATCATCCCATTTCATACCAAACTCATCAATGAGAGCGTTGTCAATTCTACTGTCAGTCTCTGCCCGGTTATCAACTTCTTCTCTAAATAGTTCCCCGAATACTTCGCAAGAAATATCGATTTTTTCTTGGATTTTTTTCGATATATAATCATTTTTAAATTGAACCATATAACCTCTGTCTCTTCCTATTCGGCCGTTAGGCAAAATGTCTAACTCTGATTCAAACAATTCATTCTCAATTTGGTCATAAAGAGTCGCCCAATTTATAAAATTGCAAGAAACAGCTACCAATCTATCATAATCATCTAAAGATAATTTGGCGTTCCCTTGAGGTGGTTCCGCTGATATAAATTCAATCAAGAATCTGAGGCCATTAGAAGTAGCATTTATTTCACACATTTTTTCGGTTTCTTTCTCGATGAATTCTTTTTCTTCATAAAAACAAGCCAGTTGCGCAGGCCAATGTAGATAATCTTGTGCTCTTTTATGGCAGATAGACTCTTGATATGAAATTAAAAATGGTAATAGGTCTTTATAATTATATTTTAATAACTCCTTCTTCAAACGATTATGATATATTTCTACAACTTCTCGCAAAACATCGAGTCTTTTTGTTTTAGGAATTAATCCAACGGGCAATTTGTTTTTAACCAATAAATTTGCAAGTCCTTCTAATTGATCATCATCATCATTTTTTTGAAGTAATCTTAATTCGGGGATGTTTTCGGGGTTCAAACTAGCTTTGATTACTATATTTAAAAGTATCATTTTTTTAAATTTATTATCTGTATAAGAATCAACGATATTATTTATTTCTATTTCATCAAAAGGATTTTTTAAATTTAGCTCTTTGAATAGACTATTTATTGCTTCCATTAGCTTTATAAGAATAGCTTTTTCTCCTTCATTATCGGATTTACCTAAAATTTCCTTATATTTTAAAGGAATATTAAGATAGATGGAGTTCCCAGATATTTTGTAAGTTAAATCTGCATCTGATTGATTATAGATTTTATGATCTGACCATTTAGCGATATTGTCAAAATCAAAATAAATATTTAATAAATCAAAAGGCAAATTATTAATATATTTTTCTAAAGAAGGTGTCATTTGCCATATCCAATAAGCAAACATTTCTGAAAATGATAAATAAATTGACAAGTATTCTATGTTTGTATAGTCATTATTTTGAGGCATTATCCAAATGGGAATATCGTATCCTTCAACCAAACGATATGAACAATGATAATCTTCACTAAAATATATGGGAATGTTTCCTTCTGAATATCGCTTGTGTACAGTGTTTAAAATATTCTTAAATCTGGCTGCGTGCGTATCTAATGAATTTTTAACTTTAATTCTTAGCTCGTTTCCGCCGCCTATCTCCAAATGAACCATACTAAAATTATCATCTCTTATAGTAAATGAATTATGGTGTTTTAAATATAAATTATATATATCTAGAAATGAATTAAATCGAAAGCTATCCGGATGGATATCTAAAAAGCGATTGTAGCTTCTTGCAAATTTCCAGAACGTCAACCTATCGCAATCTTCAGTTTTTATGGCAATATCAAGCTCCTCATCGGTTAATGAAATAAGAAATGTGTTTTCCCTGCCTTTATCAAATCCAATAGCACGCGAACGACCAATACCAGACATAACTGCTAGATTTAAAATTTTTTCACATTTTAGGTTTGAATCATTAAGAAGTATTTCATTTATTTCATCTTGACGTTTTTGTAATTTCTCTCCAAGGTTATCAGATGTTATATGCCCATATACGGTTTCATATTGGTAGTCAGTCAAGTCATCAGTGAGTAATTGGACGTAACACAACTTATTGAGATCAAATTTAAAGACTATCTCATCGAGAAAATTTATTTTCCCGTTTGATTCAGGTAATTGGAAATTAATATTTGAAAAACCTAAACGATCTAAATTCTTTACAACTGTATTTACGGTAGCCTCTTTTAGGCAATTAAATAACTTGTCAGCCAAATTGTCCTTTATTGCTTTAATAATTATGAAATGCCTCAATACACCTGCTATACAGGATGGTTGGAGCAATACTATATTATCTTTTATCTTACAAAAAGGCTTTGCATGTATAGGATTGTCATACCATGGATTTTGGCTTAATCCTTTATCTGAAAAAGATAAAAGAAAAGGTTGCAAATATGTTTCATCTACATCAAATCTTTGATATATTGCTTTTATTTCAGTTGCAGTAAAAATACAATTCATTGATAGCTCATCTAATTTATTATTTGAGGGTATAAATATAGTTTTTCCTTCTGTTGCAGGCGGTTCAATATTCCTCTGATGTTTTAATTTTTGAGCGATGTTATTACTTAAATTGAGTAAGAGCAGACTTGTTAGATAAATATAATTCTTAAATGTATCAGGTAAATTATTCTTAGTTCTAAATATAGCAGAAAGAATTGATTGTAATATATAAACACCTGATTCTGTTATACCTGGATAAAGTACATAATTTCCACAGTGGAATACCAAGTTCTCAGTAAATAAATTATCAACAGGGTCTTCTTGCATCGCATAAAAACCGTTATTGGGAAGATAATTGCTTAAAATTGATGTAAGCTTTAGACTATCAATCTGATTATACCCATCTTCAGCGACAAGTGCCATTCGCTGAGCGAACTCTAAACGAACAGTTCGCCCTTGATTTTGAGGTAGGAGATTTAAAGCTGAAATTTTGCTTAACAACATTAATTTATCAAATTTTGAAAAAGCTATTCTTAAAGAATTTAAATCAAAATAATTATTATTTTGGTTTCTCCTTATTCTTTTTTTATATCGCCGTATTAATTCAGATGGATTCTTTTTCCCTCTATTTGTCATAATTATTTTCCTTAATTTTCAATTCTTTCAGACAAGAGTCTTTTTGTCAAAACTTCTTTTCAAACTCAACAAAAAATACTTGCCCTGTGAGATGACGCTTCGTCTATCTCATCGGGGTCCGCTTAAACCGATAACTGATAACTGATAACCGATAACCGATAACCACATCAGCAAAAAAACGCAATAATTTTTAACAAAAGCGCAGTTTTTCGCCTGGGGGGAACCTCATTTTTAGCCCAATTTTAAAAACCTGCGCAAATTGCAAAAAATATAGCGCTTTCTGCCGACAAAAAATGACATAACTCCTTTACCTGCGCATCTAAATAGACCGTAACTCCTTATTTTCTGAAGGTCGCGTCGAAGCTGAAAGCGAAGACGGATCATCATTTTACAACTGTTCACTATTCACTTTTAACTGTTCACTCTTCACTTTCTGGTTATCTGGACTCTACATAGACAGTTTTTGTAAATTTCCGTTTTTTATACATTTGACAAAGCATTATCTCTAAGTATAATCTAACTTTAATAAACTGTTGAAGTAAGAATCAAACTAAAGGTAATGTTATGATATTTATAGGATTTAACAGTCGTGTGTAGCCGGGCGGCTACAATTAATTGGCCCCATTGGACTTATGCGCGGCTGGGGAACGCTTTCGTTTTGAAGGCATTTTTTACTGAATCTGTCGCGGAGGGTGTACAGATGTAGTAAAGGATAACGGCAGAAAGTTTTGCTTTTAGAGTGGAAACGTTCTTTTGTGGAAGTTTCCACTTTTTTTTGACAAAGGATTGTTGCGGCGAAAGGTGCAGAATGAATCAGGAACTGGTTAGAATAGTTGACAATATAGCTCGTGATAAGAATATTGACCGTGAGTCTATATTCCAGGACCTCGAGTCTGCGATGGTATCTGCGGCAAAGAAATACTTCGGCAAAACGGATCTCGAGGCTGACATTCAGGTTACTATCGACCGGCAAACCGGCGATATGGTAGCCTTCAAAGACGGTCAGCAGATAGATATCAAACGGCTCGGCAGAATACCAGCACAGACCGCAAAGCAGGTTATGATTCAAAAGATTAAGGCAGATGAGCGGCAGAGCGTATTTGTCGAGTTTGTGGAGCGAAAAGGCGAAATCGTCAGCGGCATCGTTATTCGTTATGAAGGCGGCGCTCTGGTCGTGAATATTAACAATAGAACCGAAGCTGTTCTGCCGAAAAGCGAACAGATTAGCGGCCAAAGCCATCACGTCAGTGAAAGAATCCGCTGTTTGATTCTCGATGTAAGGGAGAGTTCAAGTCAGGTCAAAATTATTCTTTCCCGTACCCATCCCGATTTTATTCGTCGGCTTTTCGAGCTTGAAGTGCCCGAAGTGGGCGAAGGCATAATAGAAATAAAGGCACTTGCCCGCGAGGCCGGCTACAGAACAAAGATAGCGGTATTGTCGAGCGACCCGAAAGTCGACGCGGTCGGCGCCTGCGTAGGCGTTCGCGGCAGCAGAATAAGAAACATTGTCGATGAACTCGGCGGCGAAAAGATAGATATCGTCAGATGGAACGAATCCTCGCATGAGCTGATTGCCAACGCCCTTATGCCGGCAAAATGCACGCAGGTGGCGTTGTGTTTCGAGCTTGGCGGCGCGACAGTCGTTGTTCCGGAAGACCAGCTGAGCCTGGCAATCGGCAAACACGGCCAAAACGTAAGGCTCGCAGCAAGACTTACCGATTGGGACATCGATATACTCACGCCGGAAGAATACAACCAGGAAGTTGAAAGGCTTACATCGGGCCTTAAAGATATTGAAGGTCTGGATGATACTTTCATCGATAAGCTTATCGCACTGGGAATAATTTCAGTGCTTGACCTTGCAGAGATCGGCACAGAACCGCTTATTAAGGAAATAGGTCTGCAGCCGGAAATGGCTAAGAAGGTAATACATCTGGCAGAAGATTTGGCTAAAAAACAGACAGCTGAATCCGCTCCGACAATTGCAGAAACTCTGCTGGTTGACCAGATTAAAAAGCCAGAGCCTCAACAGGATGAAAACCTGTAGTCCGAAACGCATTTATATTATTTTTGGAGTTCGGTCAGATTGGCAATTACAAGAGTACATCTTTTAGCCAAAGAACTTAGTGTCAACAGTAAGGCTATCATAGACAAATGTCAGGCCGAGGGCCTCGACGTAAAAAATCATATGTCGACGATTTCTGCCGGTCTGGCGGCAACAATCCGTGAATGGTTCAGCGAAGGAATACACACCACTGCTGTGGAAACTACCGCTCCGGTTGACCTTGCCAAGGTTCGCGTCAAGAAAAAGAAAACTGCCGAGAAGAAAACCAAAGCCAAAGAAGCTGAAGAATCAGCCGGCAAGAAAGCCGTCCAGATGCAGGAATCTGGCGTCCCACAGACCGCTGTTATAGAAGTCGAGCCGCCAGAAGAATCTCAAGTCGGCCAATTGGAGAAGCCGGCCACTGCTAAACCAGCGGCTGTTCTTGTGCCGCCGGAAATTATAACCGAGCCGCCTAAACCGCCTAAACCGGTTGTCCCTGCAGGCCCAATGCTTGAAAAACCGAAACCAGCAAAGCTTTCCGGCCCAAGAATTATCCGTGTTGAAAAAGCTGAAGTAATGGATAGGCCCCAGTCAAGACAAAGGCCTTCAAAACCATCTTATAAACAGCAGGCGACCGAACCGCTGCTGGCAAGCGCACCTGAAATTGCTGACTCAAAAGGCAAAACCGACAAGGGCAAGAAAAAAACTCATGGCCGAAGACACGAAGATGCTCCGTTTGTCTCCGAAGAAGTTTTGCGTGAACAGAAAACAGCCCGCAAACTCCGCTCAAGAGACCTTGAGGAAAGACGCGCCCGGCTTGAAGCTGCCGGCGGCGAAGGAATGCGGCTGCGGCCGGTGCGAAAAATTGAGACAAGAAAAACCAAGGCCGAAGAAGCAGCTCCGAAAATAAAACCGGAAAAAGCCTTCGTAACTGAACCTATAATAGTAAAAGATTTGGCCTCGGCGCTTCTCGTAAAAACCGCTGAAATTGTGGAAAAACTCATCGCGCACGGTATTATGGCCGTTGCCAACCAGATTATCCCTGCCGAGGCAGCCGAACTTATCGCCCTCGATTTTGGCATTGAGCTTGTCGTTCAGCAAAAATTGTCTCTGGAGCAGCAGATAGCGGAAGAGTTTGCGAACAGACCGAAGGATAATCTTCAAAAACGCTCGGCAGTTGTTACGATGCTCGGCCATGTCGACCACGGCAAGACCAGTTTGCTCGACAGAATCCGTTCGGCACAGGTTGCGGCCGGTGAAGCAGGCGGTATAACCCAGCACATCGGAGCATACCAAGTTATGTGGGGCGATAAAGATAATCCCAAGAAAGTTACTTTTCTTGACACTCCCGGCCATGAAGCCTTTACGGCTATGCGTGCCCGCGGCGCAAATATGACCGATATTGTCGTGCTCGTCGTTGCCGCTGATGACGGCGTGATGCCGCAGACAATCGAGGCAATTCACCACGCCAAGGCGGCAGGCGTTCATATAATTGTCGCTTTGAATAAAATCGACCTTCCGGGCGTGGATACAAACCGGATTTACGGTCAGCTTGCCGAACACGAACTTGCCCCTGCCGAATGGGGCGGCAAAACAGATGTCGTCAAGACAAGCGCCACCAAGAATATAGGAATTGAAGAGCTTCTGGAGCATCTTGATTTTGCGACCGAAGTTCTCGAACTCAAGGCCGACCCGACAATCCCGGCTACCGGTTGGGTTGTTGAAGCAAGGCTGAATCCGAGCAAGGGGCCTATGGCCACATTGCTTATACAGGAAGGAAAACTCAAAAAAGGCGATATCATTCTTGCCGGTGCGGGTTACGGCAGAATAAGAACATTAAAAGACAGCTCCGGCAGGTCGATCAGCACGGCCATAAGCGCGATGCCGATCGAAGTTTCCGGTCTGAACGATGTTCCGCAGGCAGGCGACAGATTTTACTGTCTTTCCGATATAAACCGCGCCAAGGCGGCAGCAGAAGAGAAAAAATCTCTCGCTCGCAAGGCGATGCTTACTACCCGTTCGCTTGTGACAATGGAAAACCTTTTCAGCCGGATAGAAGCAGGCAAGGTAAAGGAAGTCAATATAATCGTACGAGCCGATGTTCAGGGTTCTGTCGATGTTTTATCAAAATACCTTACCGAGATTGGTACCGAAGAGGTACAGATTAAGATTCTGCACGCTGCTGTTGGCGGTATTACGGAAGGCGATGTCGTGCTTGCCGAGGCTTCAGGTGCGCTGATTATAGGCTTTAATGTTGTGCCCGAAGACAAGGCCGCAAAACTCGCTGAGTCGAAAGGTATAGACATTCACCTATACAGCATTATATACAAGATAACGGACGACATTAAGAAGGCTATGTCCGGAATGCTCGAACCGGAAGACAAAGTCAACACACTCGGAAAAGTTGTCGTTCGCAATACCTTCAAGGTTTCGAACATCGGCACAATCGCCGGCTGCTATGTCGAACAGGGCGAAGTCAGCCGCAATGCCAGAATCAGACTTATACGTGATAATATTATACTCAGGGACAACTGCCAGATAGAATCGCTAAAGCATTTCAAGGATGATGCCAGACAGGTTCGTGCCGGACTTGAATGCGGCATAAAGATTGCCGGTTTTGACGATGTAAAAAAAGGCGACGTCTTCGAGGTTTATGAAGTGGTTAAGGTTCAAAGAGTGATATAAGCCGGAGCAATTATGCCCAGCCGAAGACAGGAAAGAATGGCTCGCGTTATAAAAGAAGCGGTCAGCGATATAGTTAATAACCATATGCAGGACCCGAGAATAGAAGGCTTTATCAGCGTAACCGAGGTAAAACTTGAGCCCGACCTTAAACGAGCGGAGGTTTTTTTGAGCATTATGGCGGAAAACCCGGCAAAACAGCGATTGACTTTTACCGCGATTGAGCACGCTGCAGGCCGTATACAGGCACTTTTAGGCGATTATGTCAAAGCAAGGTTTTGCCCTCATCTTTACTTTCACGAGGATGACAGGCTGAAAAAAACTATGGAAACTCTCAGGCTTATCGATGAAGTCTCAAAGGAATTTAAGACAGATAACGAACAGAAATGAAAAATACAACCCAATATTCCCAGAATATAAAGAAATTATTCAACGCCCTGAAGAAAGGCGCTGAAAAGCCCAAAAAACCTGTTTATCAGGATATAGTTGAGGCGATTATTTTTGCTGTTCTTTGTCAGAATTCCCCCGAATCGGCAGTAAAGGCCGCACTTAAGAAAATACAGTCTCACTTTGTGGACAATAACGATTTACGCGTCGCCCGGACGGAAGAAATAGTGGAAGTGACAGGTTCCGACATAACGGATGCGCCGAAAACCGCTGGGACGCTTATCGCTCTGCTTAACGCCGTATTTCAGAAATACGACAGCCTGGCACCGGAGGACTTTTCCGGAGTAGGCAAAAAGAATGCAAAAGAAACTCTCGAAAAATTTAATGGTATGACCCCATTTGTCTGCAATTATGTAATGCTTACAGCATTAAATGCTCATACTATACCACTTACTGATAAAATGATTGAATATCTCAAGAGCAATAATCTGGTCGATCCACAGTGGGATAATACCCAGACAGTTTCATTTATTGAAAAACAGATTTCAGCCTCCGACGCCTATGCTTTTTATTCTATTATCCGGCACGACAGCGAACTGGCAAACCCCAAAGCTGTCTCGATACTTTCGGAAGGTAAAAAAACTGTGACAAAGAAAAAACCGAAATCTGAAAAATAAGGAGTTATTATGTCAGAGCATATTCTAAAACTCGGTATCCCCAAAGGCAGCCTTCAAAAGGCAACGTTTGAGCTTTTTGAAAAAGCCGGTTTTGTTATAACCGGATATGAAAGAAGTTATTTTCCGCAAATCGATGATGATGAAATTCAGCTTGCAATGCTTCACGCCCAGGAAATGAGCAGATATGTTGAAATTGGCGCTCTTGATGCGGGCTTCACCGGACAGGACTGGATACTCGAAAACAAATCTTCCGTTCAGGAAGTATGTGAGCTTCTCTACAGCAAAGCCACCTCAAGACCCGTCAAATGGGTTCTGGCAGTGCCTAATGAATCAGATGTCAAAAAACCAGAAGACCTCGAGGGCGGAATTATAGCAACTGAACTTGTAGGCGTTACAACTGATTATTTTAAAAATAAAAAAATAAACGTAAAAGTCGAATTCAGCATTGGTGCCACCGAAGTAAAAGCCCGATTGATTACAAACTTAGTCAATGCCATTGTTGACGTCACCGAAACAGGTTCGAGCCTTAAAGCCAATAATCTCCGAATCGTCGATACCCTGCTTACTTCCACCACAAGGTTTATCGCCAATAAAAACGCCTGGAAGGATACATTCAAACGCGAGAAAATTGAAAATATTTCCATTTTATTAAATGCCGCGATTGACGCGAAAACTACGGTCGGTCTGAAGATGAATGTCAATAAAGACCGCCTTGGGGACATTATAAAGATTCTGCCGGCCGAAAAAAGCCCTACTGTTTCATCGCTGGCCGACAGCGATTTTGTAGCGGTTGAGGTTATCGTCGATACGGCAGTGGAAAGAATTATTGTGCCAAAACTAAAACGGGCGGGAGCTTCAGGAATTATTACTTATCCGCTAAACAAAGTTATTCATTGAGGGTATTATGTCAGGTCATTCACACTGGGCTGGAATAAAACATAAAAAAGCGGCTAACGACGCAAAACGCGGCAAGGTCTGGAGCAAGATTGCCCGAATAATCATAGTCGCAGCCAAGAACGGCGGGCCGGACCCATCACAAAATCTTGCTTTGAGATACGCAATAGACAAGGCCAAACAGGCCAATATGCCAAAAGACACCATCGAGAAAGCCGTAAAGAAAGGCGCCGGCGGCGGCGATGCTGTGTCGTTTGTGCCGGTAAATTATGAAGGCTACGCTCACGGCGGCATTGCTATATTGGCTGAAGCACTAACCGACAATAGAAACAGAACGGGGCCTGAAATAAGAAAAATATTTGACCGTCACGGCGGGTCGCTGGGCTCAACAGGCTGCGTAAGCTATTTGTTCCACAAGAAAGGACTTATCACAGTTCCTGTAAATGCAGCCGATGAAAATGACCTGATGGAACTTGTTCTGGCAAACGGAGCTGAAGACTTTCAGAATACAGGCGCTATTTACGAAATAACCTGCGAACAATCGGCTTACGAAAAACTGAAAAAAGCGATTGAGGCGAAAAATATTCCTATCCAACTCGCTGAAATATCAATGATTCCGCAAAATTCAATACCGATAACGAATGCAGAATCGGCCAGAAAGATTTTTTCTCTTATGGATGAACTGGAAGAGCATGACGATATTCAAAATGTATATGCTAACTTTGATATTCCGGACGATATAATTGCAAAGATACAACAAACTTAATAATTCCTCTGTTTTTATGGCAAATAGCTAACCAACAGGACTTCTACGAAGAATCTAAAAAGAAATCGCTTGACAAAAATTCCTTAAACATTATAATCCCACTAATTCCATAGGAATTGTATGAATATTATTAAACCTTAAGGAAAGGAGCAAGAAATGTTTCACAAAATAAGCGAATCGCAGATAACACGCGCAATCGTAAGCGAATTTACCAAATGGTTTGAGGAATATATCATCTCGGATGTCATCATTATTGGCGGAGGGCCGAGTGGTCTGATGGCGGCTCGAGACCTGGCCAGAAATGGTTTTAAGGTTTTGATCGTGGAAAGTAATAACTATATAGGCGGCGGGTTCTGGATTGGCGGTTACCTTATGAATACGCTCACATTCAGAGCGCCTTCTCAGGAAATTCTGGATGAGCTTGGAATACCATACAAAAAATTTGAAGATGGTTTATTTACTGCCGATGGTCCTAATGCCTGTTCCAAACTTATCTCTGCAGCCTGTGATGCCGGTGCAAGAATTCTCAATATGACAAAATTTGACGATGTGGTCCTGCGCAATAACAAAGTAGAAGGAACGGTGGTCAACTGGACTCCTGTTTCCGCCCTGCCACGGGCGATTACGTGCGTTGACCCAATCGCTTTGGAAACAAAGGCTGTCATTGACGCTACCGGCCATGATGCTTATGTATGCAGAAGTCTGGAAAAAAGAAACCTGCTCAAATTACAGACTTTTGGGCCTATGGATGTAAACAGTTCAGAGGATTTAGTGGTGGAAAAAACAGGACAAGTTTTCCCGGGTCTTTTTGTCTGCGGTATGGCGGCGGCTACCGTTTATGGTATCCCGCGTATGGGGCCGACATTCGGAGCAATGCTTTACTCAGGCAGAAAAGTTGCTGAAGAGGTAAATGTCCTTTTGAGCGGCTCGAGAAAACAGCGAAAGCCGGTTTATGCATCCTAAGTTTTAATAAACTCCGACAGGTTTATAGATGCGATATTTTCGACGCTCTCAACTCTACGTTTTTGAGCCAGATTTTGATTTTTGCCGTTACCCCCGCCGGTATATAACTGCACGTGGTCTTTGCCGCTTCGTTTAAGTCCGACAAATCCTATCGCAGCGGCAGTGCTGTGGGCACAATTGTTCGGACAGCCGGAAATGTTGACGCGGACATTTGCGAACTGTTTATCTTCTGCAAACGGATCTCGTATTTTTAGAGCTGCCGCCTGGCAGTCAATCAGACCCTGCGGACAGGTTCTGCCGCCCTGGCAGGCGATTATGATAGGTCCGTTTTCAAATTGTTTCAGACTTGCGGGTAAATCCAGTGGTTTAGTGCCATAAAGCTCGATGCCGTGCTCGAAATTTATCCGCGATTCTATGTCGTGATGTTCGCACAAGTCAGCTAAAAGCAAAATCTGCTCTGTGTTTATGTCGCCATCGGGAATATTTAAACGCTGCAGGAGTTTAATATCCGGATTGCCTTTAGTTAATGAATTTATTTTTGGCTGAGGCTCTTTGACAGCCTGTTTGAATCTTTTGTCCAGCTCAGTCAGAAAAACACTATCGCCAAGTCTTTCGCGAATGTGGCGAAGCCTTGCTTTTCTTCTGTTGTTTCGCTCGCCGAGTTCGGCAAACATTTCCACCGCAGCCCTGCACAGTGCAAAAACATCCGAGACTGGTAAATTATTATAAGCCTTTATTCCTGAAGCCGGCACAGGACCAAGAGAGCCGGCAACTATCACATCAAAATGATTTTCTGAAACAGCTATAAAACCAATGTCGTTTAAATACGGCTTTGCGCAGTTTTCCCCACAGCCGGAAAAACTTATCTTAAACTTTCGCGGCAGATTCGACAATACCGCGAGCGATTGTAAATATTGCTCTACGGCAATTGCGATATCAAATACATTGAAACTGTCTTTGCACAGCCCGCAGCCACTGCACACCGTGATATTTCTAAGACTGTCTCCACCGCTGCCGTAAACAAAAAGCCCGGCGTCAATCAATGTCCGCTGCACTTTTACAGTATCGTCGAGATGCAGATTGTGCAGTTCAATATCCTGACGGGTGGTCAGATGCACGGGAGCATCAGGTGAAAAAGATTTTTGAATCTGCGCGATGGTTCGCCACTGCGACCAGCTTATTCTTCCGCCCGGTATTTTAATCCGCTGCATATACAGTCCGGTTTGTTTCTGCGGATAAACACCGTGGAGTTTGTCCGCTGCCGCTGAAAACCGCAAATCCAAATCAGGTTTATGGTCTGTTTTTCCCTGTTTTGCCATTGTCTCCGTCCCTGATTATCCTTCCTGTAATCAAAACCTCGCCTGCGGCGGCTAAATGCCGGGCGATGGCCCTTAAAATCTCGGACAGATGTTCTTTAGTCATTATGTTTTTAGTCAAAATCATATATAACTTCAATCTTTTTGTGAGATACCAACAGGATTTTTTGCTGTCAAGGGCCTTGTATGGATACCGCATTCTCCGCCGCACTTGCTTGTGCCTATCCATCTGCCTGCCCGCTCATTGATGTCAAGAGTTATGCGGGTGCAGGGCAAGCAGCCCAATGAACGATAGCCTTGCGAATAAAGCGGATTTACATCGACTTTGTTCAGGGCAAGATACTGCCAGACTTCGCGCTCGTGCCATATAAGAATCGGATTGAGCTTCAAAAGGCCGATGTCCCTTTCCTCAACCTCTTTGAAGTCAGTCCGCGTTCTGCCTTCTGTGCAGCGAAGTCCTGTCACCCAGCAGGTAACGCCCATTTCCTTTATAGCTCTGCGGGTCGGCTCAACTTTGAGAACATCGCAGCACTTGTCCGGCTCGGTGGCGTAAAGTTTGTCCGGAATAGACTCGTCATTTTTAAATACCCGCAACTCAGGATACTGACGCACCTGCTGGTTCATAAACTGTACTGTTTCAGCAGGCTTGTAACGGGTCGTAACAATAAAGCCGCGAATCTTCGGACTGACTCTTTTTGCAAGATTCCAGACTGCTACGGAGTCTTTGCCAAGGCTGTTGGCAACTACAAGGCCGTCTTTATATTCGTTCCACGCCCAGCGAATAAGTTCAAGACTTCGCTCAACTTTCTGAGCATAATTCAAGCCGTTTACCAGTGCTGCTACATCTTCAGTCACAAAACTTTTTGTCATTTCAAATACTCCTTATAAAATTAATTTCAAATTTGATATTCCGGCCGTTTTTCTTTGCCGAGATTGATGCGGTTCCAAACCCGTTCGTGTATGTAAAAAACGCTGATTTTCAGAACCGTTTCGATTAAACCAATTTTAGCGGCGATATTTATGCTGCCAGTAAAAAGCCAAGCCACCAAAATCGTCACAGTGGTGCCGCCGATCCGCCAACTGATTCCCTTCAATATACTTCTTAAATGACTTTCCATAATTTTCTCTTTACAAGTATTCCTATGGATTTAGTGGGATATTATTCAAAAAAAATTAGATTACGTAATTCGGTATGTAATCTTTGGCCGCCATTGTTTCTTCTTTAATAAGATCCGCAAACGTTGTGCTGTTGTAAATACCAGATATCGAATCATTCAGCCGCTGCCACAAATTGGAAAAGGCATAGTCGCCTTTTCTCAAATAATCCAAACCTGGATTATATTTGACAGAACCTTGTATAAACCCAATTACCTGGCCAACTGTCAATTTCTCAGCAGGTTGAGCCAATATATATCCGCCGTCATTGCCGCGTTTTGACGTTACGAAACCGGCCTGTTTCAGCTCAACAAGAATATTCTCCAGAAACCGAGGCGATATCGCCTGCGAAGAAGCGATATCAGAAATCTTCACCGCTTCTGTCGTATGTCTGCTTGCCAGTTCAAATATGGCCCGCAAGGCATATCTGCATTTCTGCGAGATTATTTTTGGCGTTATAAACGATGTTTCCATTATTACTATTACTATTGATTCAGTGATAATAATATAAAGCCGTATAAATGTCAACGTCTTTTTTAAAAAAATATACACTATCACTGTAAGTCTATATTCTAAAATGAGTTGTGATTTAAAAAGTGTGATTGTCTATTTTCTGGCGGCTATGAATTCCTTGAGAATCTCTGCCGCTGCAATGGCGTCAATTTTGTCTTTTTTCTTTTTATGCGTAAGGCCGGTTCGGGAAAGTTTTTGTCCCGCAGCAAAACTTGAAAGCCTTTCATCCTGGAAAAATATAGGCAGGTCTGTTTTGCTTTTTATTTTCTCGGCGAAATCTCTTGTCTTAACCGCCCTTTCGCCTTCGCTGCCGTCCATATTCAAGGCCAATCCGAAAACAAGCCCCTCTACCTGTTCTTGCTGAGCGATTTTTATAATCTCGTCCTGCAGATTTTTTTGCCCCTCTAAAACCGCTAAAGGACTTGCCAGAATTTCATCGCCATCGCAGATAGCAAGGCCGGTGCGTTTATCGCCGATATCTATGCAGAGAAATCTCATTTTATTATAAATATTTCTCTTTTTTGTGCTGTTTGAGAACTTCGAGCAGTTGTTTGAGTTTTTCTGTCTCGCCAATCGGGCAAACCAACGTAGCGTCGGGGCTGTGCACAACGACCATATCTTCAAGACCGATAGCGGCTATAAGATGCTCCTTATCTTCGGTAACAAGGATGCTATTTTTGCAGTTCAGGACTTCGCTCTGCGATGCGACGACAATATTGCCGTTCTTGTCCGACTCTATGATATCCGCAAGGGCCGAAAATGAACCCATATCGAGCCATTGGCAGTTAAGCCTGATTGCGTGAACCTTCGGAGCCTTTTCCATAACTGCAAAATCGATGCTTATCTTCGGCAGTTTTATGAAATGCTCCGCAAGCGTTTCTTCCTGATTCGGCCCGCCCCAGTCCGCCTGTATGCTTTGAAGCGGCTGTTTGGTCTGCGGAAGATTTTCGAAGAGCAGCTCGAGCACTCTTTTCGCCTTCCAGACGAAAAGCCCGGAGTTCCAGCAGTACCGGCCGGTCGAAAGATATTCCTTTGCGGTCTGTATGTCCGGCTTTTCCTTAAAGGCCTCGACCGGATAAATCTCATTGTGACAATGCGGACATTTTTGACCTTCGCCAAGCTTTATATAGCCAAGTTGGGTGTTTGGAAACGACGGCTGAATGCCGAAAGTTATCAGGGCATCAGGATTCTTCTCGACAAAGTTCATTCCGTCTTCCAGTGCCTGATGAAACACCTTTGCCGGCTTTATTACCTGGTCTGCAGTAATGACCGCCATAGTCGCATCGGGGTCGAACCTTGCCAGCACGGACGCGGCAAGGCCAATCGCTCCCGCCGTATCACGAACCGCCGGTTCGGATATGACATTATCATACGGAATATCCGGTAAATTTTCGCGTACGATGTCTGAATAGCCTTTATTGGTAAGCACGATTATATGCCGATGGTCGAATATCGCGTTTATTCTCTGGTAGCACCTTCGAAGGAGTGTGTCGCCATCGATTAGTTTTAAAACCTGTTTCGGCCTGTTTTCCCTGCTAAGCGGCCATAAACGCTTTCCTGTTCCACCCGCCATTATCACTGCAAATCGCATAATTTTCCCTTTTCAGATTTATATGATAAAACGGCTGTCCATTTGTTCAAACGGTTTTATCTTTTCCGCTAACTGAGCATAATCTTTACTGCCCATCAGTGCAAGTGTGGCATCCTTTCCCAGTTCGACCGCAGGCTGGTCGTAAGCGTTGATATTAAACAGCAATCCTGCTATCGATGTTGCCGCCTCAAACAGATAAATAAACTGGCCTACAGTATAAGGACAAATTTTGTCAAACGCAACAGTCAGACAAGGCCGTTTACTGGCCAGCAGGGCATATTCAGTCGCTGTTTTTTCGCTATTGATAAGCCTGCTCATCTTCTGCCCCGAAAGATAGCCGAGTTCCGGCGCTATATCCGGAGCTTTGCCGATTTCGACATCGCTTCCAAAGTCCCGAACAGCAAGAAAAGTAAACAATTTGTCGTTTGGACCCTCGCGATAAAGCTGTACCTGGCTGTGCTGGTCGGTCGCTCCAAGAGCTTTAACAGGTGTGGGCCCGACAAAGGCTTCATTGCCGGTGAGGTCTTTCGCTTTGCCGAGACTTTCCGCCCATAACTGTCTATACCAATCCGCAAAATCCTTTAATGCGAAACTGTAAGACATCATTACCGATATTTTCTTGCCCCTGTTATAATAATGCCAGTTTATCGCGGCGTTAACAGCGGCGGGATTCCGATAAAAGTCCTGCAGGCTCACTTTTTTATCCATTTCCGCAGCGCCGGCAAGAAGAAATTCGATATCGATACCGCAGACAGCAGCACTTAAAAGCCCTACCGCGCTGAGAACACTGAATCTGCCGCCAACGCCATCCGGCACCGGTAAATTTCTAAATCCTAATTTTTCTGTAATTTTGCGAAGAGTTCCTTCTTTGGCGTCGGTAGTAGCAATGATTTGCTCCTTCAGTCTGTTTTTGCCCAGTCTCTGCTCAATCATATCGCAAACCGTCATAAACTGAGAGGCTGTTTCCGCTGTTCTGCCTGATTTACTTATGACGTTAAATACGGTTTTATCTAATTTGTCCCCTGCCCAATCCAGAAATGATTTCAACTGCTGCGGGTCAACATTGTCTAAAACGAAAAACCTGGGACCATTTCTCTGCTTTTCATCGAGATTATACATATATAGGTTTAACGCCGTCTGCAAAGCGATATTGCCTAGCGCCGAGCCTCCGATGCCGAGCACTACGAAATTTTCACAGCCCCTTAGCTGACCGGCAATATTTTTCACATTTTTAACCGTATCGGTTTGATAAGGCAAATCGCGATAACGAACTTTTCCCGCTTTTCTTTGGCTGTTTAGCTGTTCGATTAAAGGGGTTGTTTTTTTTGCAAGCTCATCAAATTGCTCTTTTGTTATGCCGTGCTCTTTGCCCAGCACATCTGCCATAACATTTTTGTAATAAAACTTCACCTGCGGTGTTTCCATAATTAATGCTCCCGACAATTTTATTCAATAACGCTCAAATTGGCATATTTCAGCATCAACGGTTTAACGCAGCCATTTCTGAATTCTACCACTACAATACTATCGGCTCCCAGGTTATGAAATTCTTTTATTCTGCCGGTCCCGAATTTTTTATGAGACACAAGCTGCCCCTTGACAAAAGCCTGACCAGCCGGGGCCGCATCAACGTGCGAAACCTGTTCCTGGTAAAAATCCTGTCTGTCGCCGTCATCATAATTCAAATTATCTTTTTCTTCAACTATTTCCTGCGGTTCCAGACCGGCGTCAAAAAGGAACTGCGACCTGATTGTTCTTGTCATCTGCCCGTGTATTGTACGATACCTGCACAATGTTATACAAAGCCTTCTTTTTGCCCGCGTAATGCCTACGAAAAACAGCCTTCTTTCCTCTTCGAGCTGCGAAGGGGTATCGATGCTTCTTTCGTGCGGCAAAAGCCCCTGCTCAAGTCCGGCGATAATAACATTTTCAAATTCGAGTCCCTTTGCGCAGTGCAGTGTCATCAGGGACACTTTGCCGCTTCGGCTGTCGTAAGTATCTGTATCGCTGAACAGGGCAATATGATGGATGAAATCAACTAATCCGCCGTCCTGCATCTGGTCAAATCGCCTTGCGGAATTTATAAGCTCAAAAACATTATCAACGGGCGATGCCTTACTGTAATCCTCTTCTGCAGTCTCGGCCTTGAGCGACTCATAAAGCCCGCTTTGTTTGAACACCTTTTCCATAACAATTGCCGCAGGGGCCTGTATGTCCTTTGTGAAATCTTCCATCATTTTGATAAAGGCTTTAAGCTTTAGTTTTGCCGCATTCGGCAGCGATTCTATTTTTTCGCAGTCTTTGGCAGCCTGATAAACGCTTATATTTTTAAACGCCGCGTAAGCAGCAAGCCGGGAAATCGTGGTTTGCCCTATTCCTCTTGAAGGAGCATTGACGATTCGAACAAAAGCCTGACTGTCCGACGGATTTATAATCAACCTCAGGTACGCAAGAATATCCTTGATTTCCTTTCGATTATAAAATTCCACCCCGCGTACCACCTGATAGGAAATCTGATTTATGACAAGGGCCTCTTCAATTGCCCTGCTCATCGAGTTGACCCGGTAGAATATCGCGATTTCATTCGGGCCTGTACCGGCAGCAAGAATCTGTTTTACATATTCCGCGATAAATGCCGCCTCCGCCTGTTCGTCTTCAAGGCAGCGGACGACGATTTCACCGCCGGCTGACTTTACCGGCACAAGTTTTTTTAATTTCCTGCTCTTATTGGCGACGATGAGCCTGTCGGCACCTGCAAGAATTTCCGGCATACTCCTGAAATTCTCCTCCAAATTTACAACGGCGGCCTGCGGCCAATCGTGTTCGAAAGCAAGGATATTGCCGATATCAGCCCCTCGCCAGCCGTATATCGACTGGTCCGGGTCGCCGGTTACGCAGATATTCCCATGCTCCGATGCCAGACCTCTTGCAATCTGATACTGCGCGTGGTTGGTATCCTGATATTCGTCAACCATCAGATATTTAAACCGTTCATTTAGTTGCTTCCTGATATCCGGAAAATCTCTGAGCAAAAACGCCGTCTTTAAAAGCAAATCGTCAAAATCAAGTGCGTCATTTTTTTCAAGAATTTTTTGATATTGTCTGTAAATTTTCAAAACACATTTTGAAAAATAGTCATCGCCGGCATTTTGTTCAAATATTTTTATGTCTTCAAGATTATTTTTTAGTTTTGATATGGTTTCGAGCATAGCGGCAGGCGGAAAATTTTTTAAATCAAGCTGGGCTGCCTTTACCGCCTCTTTCATACAGCTTTTCTGCTCAGACTCGGCAAAAATACTGAACGCAGGGGCAATTCCTGCTGCCTGGCTGAATTTTCGCAGAATTCTGACGCAGAGCGAATGAAACGTGCTCAAATGCGCTCCCTGCGGCACGTCCATCGACAGCACTCTCTGCCGCATTTCATCGGCCGCTTTGTTGGTAAAAGTTACCGCGCAAATACTAAACGGTGAAACGCCCTGCTCTATCAATGCTGCAACCCTGTGTGTAATTACGCGTGTTTTTCCGCTGCCGGGGCCTGCTATAATAAGCAAAGGGCCGTCCTTGTGGAGAACGGCCTGTTTTTGTGCTGCGGTAAGATTCTCCGTAATATTCTCCAGCCCGCTCATTGCTGCGTATTTTCCTGCTTCTGCATCTGTTGCATAATCGATTCCTGCTGCTGTTTCATTTTCTCATAGAGTTGGGGTCTTTCTATACGTATTCGGTCAATCAGGTTTTGCCTCAAATCCGCAGGATACCTCGAATCGCCCATAAAACCGCTTAGTCCTATATACTGCATTATATCGAATTCCGGCAATACAACTCTGTCGACTCCCTCGCCACCGAATTGCTTTTGATAGAAATCATAAACTTCCCGTGCCATCTTCTCTCTTCCGAACGCCTCGTCGTCATCGTGCAAAGCATAACGATAATACGTCTCTTGAAGCATAAGAGTTATAATCTCTGTCGCATCACTAAGGCCGATAGATGCCAATTCGTTTACCAGCCTGTTCCTGGCATATTCTGTCAAAGAACCCTGTATTTCATTATCGGTCGGGTATTCCTTTCGCAGGGTATTATATATCTGAAGGGCTTTATCAATATGACCGGCCTGATAAAACAGCAGAACCGCCCGTTTAAGCATATTTCTATGCGGAACCTCGAGAAGATTGGGGTCGGCTCCGTATTCGGCATATTTTTTCATCAATTCCCGCAGTGCCTGGTCGTATCTATCGAACATTCTCAAATCTGGGAACAAAAATACGCTTTCCTGTTCGCTGATACTACACGGGTCATTTTTCGCAGCTATCCGCGAGGTATAAATAACCATTTTCCCGCGAGTGTAAAGGTTCTGCAGACTGTGAAAAACAATTCTGTCGGTATTGAGTCCCTCGAATGAATACTTATCTTCTCCAGCCTTTTGAAGTCCCATCGCCGCCCAGTACATCGCATGAACGTCCGGCAAAGTCCAGTCCAGCGGCAACACCTTATTAGGTTCTTTATAGTCGACAGGGCCGTATTTTTTATTCAGATGCACTATAAATTCCGGTTCAAGTTTCCATGTATTCCTCAGATAATAAGCCTTTGCGAATATATCGAAGTTTTCGAGTGTTTGTGTCCTTCTGTATTGATCAATAACCTCGAACGCTTTTTCGGAAAATTTTGATGGGTTTTGACGAAGCGCAAGATAATTATCAACAATTTCCTGCTTATCAGCAAAGGTACTATCTGCCGCGGCAAGGGCGTTAAGAAACTTTACCGTGTCAGGATCTGTCAGTTCCTGCTCGAGTTTTTTCGGCGCCTGGGCAAGTTTTTTATAATATTCCTGAGTCTGAGGCTCTATCAGCGGTTTCATAGAATGATAGAGCTGCAGTTTATAATATTTGTGGCAATCATCCATAACATTGCCGATTTTGTGCTGAAATATCCACGCAAGTGAACGATAAAGGTCGATGTTTTTTGGATTTTTTTCAATGCCTTTGTCCCTGAGAAGCTCATATCCGTTTCTGACCCATTGCCACCGTTCCTGCGGCCGGGTTGCCGGAATGGCCACGGAAATATTATAAGCCATATTCCAGGCCTGGAAATCCCACACCGCCGCGAATCTCGGCTGAAGGAGCGTTATCCATTCGGCAAGCTGTTTAGCATCGAAGAATTTGCCGTCTTCCTTTAACTGGTCGGCTCGTATCCAGAGTACGTCGACGATAAGTCCGCGGAAAGCACCAAGTGCAACCGTGGCAAACGCCAGTGACAGCGGAGCATTCTCGAGCGGTTCGTTCATTACCAGCTTCATTTCGCTGCGCTGGGCATTTATATCATCGAGTCTTTGTGAACCTAAAAACAGCAATCCTGCCGCCCCGACAATGCACAGTATATACAAAATGATTTGCTTGAACCGCATATAAACTTCTATAATATTTAAACTATTACTTTCGCTATTTCACGCCGTGCGAATATCAGGAAACCCGCCAGCAGCAGAATAATGGACTTGATCGCAAGCGCCGCCACAGTTATCAAAAGGAAGTCCGTCCTTATCAGCCTGGCATCAATTATATATTTCCCGATATTGTAACTCTGGTCGAATTTCGGCAGAAGCCATATCAGTGGTTCTACCGTGAACTTGTAAAGAAGAGATATATCTTTTCCCAGGTAAACAAAGGACCCGACGATAAAACCGTTTATTACACCGGTAAAAAATATCGCAAGACTGCAAAGTATTGCCACAGGAAATCCCAGCCATGTGGAAAGTGAAACTCCCAGCGCTGCAAGAAAAACAAGCCTTGTAAAAATAATAAGCGTTGCACGTAAAAAATTTGCTCCGAAGGTTCCAGCCCTGTAGAGAACCCCGAAACCATCTTCCTGGGGGAATATTACCGTTGTATTATTTACAGGCTCATTGTAAAAAACTACCGCCAGGTAACCATCCGCAGTTACAGCGTTTGCAGGCACCTGAAACTCATGAACCGTTCTTACCACATCTTTTCGTTCAAGTGCGTAAATCGGCGTCCTGGCTTTTTCCTGCCCATATTGTATTTGCCGATAATCGCCGACATACCAGGTGCCGTAAAAACTCTTGTCGGGCGGGGTCTGTGAGACATCAGCCTTAAAACGAATAAAAAGACTTTCATTAGGGTCTGATAGTTTTATATTGTGAAATTCCCACAAAACCATCCCGCCGGGCTCTGCCGAGTGCATACTGAATTTTATTGAATCTGTCAGCTCCTTCATAATCTCCTGCTTGCTCCTCGACTCGGGTAACTGTCTGGAACTTACAAGCTCTTTATAGGCCTCATTGGCGCGGGTCTCTATTACAAGTTGGTCAAAATCAGCCTTTAAAAGCGTCCTTGCGGTAAAAAATTCGTTATTAAGCCTGACAAGTTCATCGCCTTTGGTTTTTGAAAGCTGTGGTATTTGTATGGTCAGCATATAAATAACAGATGAGAACACAAACAAAAGAAGTAAATCTAGAACCACAACTCCGAGCACTTTGCCGAGTATCAGTTCAAAGCGTCTTATCGGCTTTGTAACAACCATGTAAATCTGTTTGTGCTTTATATCGCTGCTTAAACTGTAACAGGACACAATAATGGTAAGAGTCGATAGAAGAAAACTTGTGAGCCCCAGTCCGTAGCTGACAAAACTTTGAATCCGCCCCTTTGTTGTGCCGTCGCCTGTGGTTGTAAGACACATAATCGGCAGCAATACAATCAGAAGCAGCATAAACACTATTGCCGTCTTCATCCGCATTGCAGAGACAAAGCTGTTTCTGGCAACAGCCCAGACTCTACCCATTTTCGTTCTCCTCTGTTTTTTTGATTCTGTTGTTTCGCTGTTTAGTAAAACCTTTCGGTTTTGTTAGATTATCAAGCATATCTTTTTTAACGTCATCTTGCTGTTCTATTTTTGCAGGTTCGCCTTTATTTCCCTGCGAAACAGATTCGGTCATTTGCTGCGGTGCTTGTGCCAACTTGTCTAAAATATCATAATCAGGTCTGATTTTTATAGTTTCAACTTCGGTCTGTTCAGTCTCTTTTTGCGGTTCTACCTTTGCTGCGACAAGCTTATCGAGTACATCCGACATAGCAGCAGCTCTTTCTGTATCAGTAGCCTCTAGGCGGTTTACCGCCCCGCTTGTAGGTCTCTTCTGCTGTTGCGCCTGCCTGACTATGTCTATAAAAAACGATTCGAGCTTCTGCATCGGCGGTTTTATTTCAAATTCTCCGCCGTCCTTCTCTACAATTCGTCTTATCTGTTCCAGTGCTCTTTCGGTCAGAATATCTGTGGTAATCTGGGTCTTGTCTTTTCTTTCAAGCAGTTCTTCTACGCTTCCTTCTCTTTGTACCAGCCCGCCATAAAGTATGACAACACGGTCGCAGACCTCTTCGGCATCGGCCAGCAGATGACTGCTCAGCAGAACGGTTTTGCCGCGTTTTCCCAGTTCAATAATAAGGTCTTTAATTTGTCTTGTTCCGATAGGGTCCAGTCCGCTTGTCGGCTCATCGAGTATAAGAAGTTTCGGGTCGTTTATAAGTGCCTGAGCAAGTCCTATTCTTCTTGCCATACCTTTTGAGAAAGTCCCGACAGGTCTGTTTGCCATTCCCGCCAATCCCACCATATCGAGCAAAGCGTCAATTCTCGATTTCCGAACTCGGCGGTTCAAGCCGAAAAGTCTGCCGTAAAAATCCAGCGTTTCTCTGGCATTCAGATACGGATACAAATATGACTCTTCCGGCAGAAATCCGATTTGAGTGCTTATTTTAGGGTCCCTGCCGTCGCCGCCCAGCACAACCGCTCTTCCTTTGGTCGGATGCAGAAGTCCCAGCAGCATTTTCAGGATAGTCGTTTTTCCCGACCCATTAGGCCCCAAAAGCCCGAATACCTGATTATTCCTGACCTTGAGATTAAGATTATCTACCGCTACAACTCTGTTGCGCCCCCACCAGTCAGCAAAAATCTTCGTCAGAGAAAATGTCTCTATTACAAATTGTCCGTCTTTCGCAGTCAAAATACCCTCTCAAAATTAGAAAAATTATACTCCGGTATGAAAATTTCCGTTAAATACTTGCCGTCGGCGTGTAATGATGCGGTTCAAGCTCTTCGCCGTATCGCACTAATCTTGCGCTGTTGAATACTACGACCAGCGAACCGGCAAAGTGCAGCAGAGCCGCATAAATCAATGGCAGCCAGCCTATAGCGGAAGCCGAAACACCGAGAATTATAAACAAAATTCCAAACAGAAGATTCTGGTTAATTATCGATGTGGTTTTCCTTGAAAGTTTCACCAAAAACGGCAGTCTCTTAAGGTCGTTGCTCATAAGCGCTATCGACGCCGAGTTTATCGCGACATCGCTGCCGGCAGCTCCCATTGCTATACCGAGGTCTCCGCTGGCAAGAGCCGGCGCGTCATTTATTCCATCGCCTACAACTGCAACAACGAACCCTCCTTCTTTCATTTTTTCGACAATATCAAGTTTATCGTGCGGCAGACATTTTGCCTTTACATCTGTACATCCAAGCTCGGCGGCAACTCTCTTTGCCACCTCATCCCTGTCGCCGGTCAGCATCGTCACTCGTCTTATGCCGGTTTCGAGTAATTGTTCAACCGCAAGTCTGGCTTCCGGTCGGGTCTTGTCCTGCAGACCTATCCATCCTATACATTTTTTATCTCTGCCGACATATAAGGTGCTGAACCCCTGCTCTTCGTGTAACGCCGGGTCCGGCACAACGGAAGTATCTATGCCGTTTTCTTTCAGAAAAGTATCACGTCCGACAAATACCTTCATTCCCTGCACGACAGCCTTTACGCCTTTTCCGGGCGTCTCGGCAAAATCGTCCGGCGCATTAAGTGACAGATTCGCTTCCCTTGCGACAATTTGCAGCGCCCTTGCCGCAGGATGTTTACTCATTTGTTCCGCTGAAGCGGCAAATTTTAAAAGTTCGGCCGGTTCAACACCTTCAGCCGGTGTGAGTTTTGTTACGTAAAGTTGTCCTGTAGTTAATGTACCGGTTTTATCGAAAACTATTGCCGTGATTCTGCCCGCAAGTTCGAGGTCAGCGACCTTTTTTATCAGGATTCCGAGTCTTGCCGAGGCCGACAGTGCGGCGACCATCGCTGTTGGCGTCGCAAGTATCAACGCACAGGGACAGGAAACAACTAAAGCGCCTATCGCGCGGTTGACATCGCGGGTAAAGAACCATATTATCGCAGATATCATCAAAATTGTCGGTATATACCATCTGACATATCTGTCAATTATCCGCATAATCGGTATTTTCGTATGTTCGGCCTGCAGGATGAGCGATTGCACTTTTCCGAGCGTCGTATCGCTTCCGGCTCTTGTTACCTTAATATCGAGGACGCCTGTAAGATTGCTTGTTCCCGCAAAGACCTGCATTCCGGGCACCTTATCGGCGGGCAGCGATTCTCCTGTTATTGTCGCTTCGTTGACAGAGCTTAACCCCTTTATAACTTCGCCGTCGGCAGCGATATTATCGCCGGGCCTTACCCTGATAATGTCGCTGCACTTCAACTGACTGGCATTGATTTGTTCTTCACCGCCGCGCAAGTCAAGCAGTGAAGCCTTTGTGGGAGTAAGCTTGATAAGCGATTCGATTGCCGCTCTGGCACCCAGCGCGGTTCGCGTCTCGACAAGTTCGCTCAGCAGCAAAAAGAACGCCACAACGCTTGCTGCGATATAGTCGCCGGTAGCAAAGGCCGCTATTATCGCCAGCGTCACGAGCTCGTCCATATGCATTTCGCCTCTGAAAGTGCCTTTAATCGAGTGAATAATGACAGGCGTTGCCAGCAGTATTGCCGCAAGCATCGCAAGCAAGTCCTTGATTTGCGACTGGCTACCGTAAAAAATAGGGCTGATAAGGCTGTTCAAAAGCAGCGTCCCGCCAAGCAGCGTTCCTGCCAAAGCGAGACTAACCCGAACCTGTTTTCGATGCGTCGTTGCGACATCAACTTCGTGTTCTGTCAAATGTAATACTCTATGTGCCATTTTTACCTTTTACTTTTTCTCTTCCTATTTTTTCTTTCCTATCGCAGGGTCTCTATTTATCATAACTCTGAATTCACGATTCTTACCACCGCTGCTCGGCTGCGCTATTATAGTTTCCTGCGTATTGCTCAAAACTTCCTCAATTGCATCCTGATAGATTCTCTGCAGTACCAGTTTCGGTCTTTTCCGATATTCCGGCAGAAGTTTTTGAAGATAATCGGCATTGGCTTTTGCCGATTCAACGATTTTTGTTCTGTATGCCTTTGCCTCAGCAATAGTCTGCTGCGATGTTCCTGAAGCATTGTTCCAGAAATATTCTTTTTGTTCGTCTGCGGTACTCGGTGAAAGAACCGCATTAACCAATTCGCTGCCGCCGGCCTCATTGATTCTGCTTTCGGCATAACCTCTTGCCTCGCGAATCATTCTATCGGCCTCGTTACTCGCTTTTATGGATGCGACAAACGCATCGTTCACCTGTCTGGGCCATATAACAGCGGTTAGCTGCATCGAATCGACTTCTATTCCGCAATTCATAGCGTCGAGTTTTTGCTGCAGGAGTTTTTCCGCTTCTTTACCTATCCGGGAATCGCTCTTTATGGCTTCATCTATGCTGAAATTCGCCACTGTTACGACAATCGCTTCAGAGGCAACAGCCTTTAAAAACTGCTCAACGCTCTGCGGGATTACATCAATTAAAGTCTGTCCTGCGTCAGGCGTTTTTACATAAACGTTTTTGAAGAACAATTCGCAGTCGGCGATTCTATAGGTTAGCAGCCATTTGGAATGTACGATATTATAGTCGCTGCCGCCTTTCTTCAAATCGGCGATGGTATCGTTTCGTGTTATGCAGTATCCTTCTATGACAGGATTGAGCGATGTCGGCGGAAGCTGCTTATTAGTTTCGTCATACCAGAAAGAATCTATCGCGGTTCGCAGGACGGTGTTTCTGGCGGGTAATTTTATTACTTCTTCGATAGGATACGGTATCGCCCAGTGCAGTCCCGGTCCGAGTATTCTTTTTTCAGTCGTGTCTCCGCGTATCTGTCCGAATCTGAGTACCATTGCCCGCTCGTCAGGCGCAACGGTAAACACGCCGGAGCTGAAAAACAGCACAATAAGGACAACCATTATAATCTTCAGTACAGCGAAGCTTATTCTCAGGGCGTCAGCAAGGCTTTTGCTGCCGGCATCGAGTTCGCCGCCGAGGTTCATCAGCTCATCGGTCTGATGTTCACTGGTTCCGTGATGATGGTGATTATGTTCGTGACTCATTTTTATCTATACACCTTTTATTTTGGTTCAACTTTCGGCATTTCCTTAAGTAATTTAAACGGTTCGGCATCGGCCGGCAAAACTACCGTCGTTCTTTCCTTAAGGGTTTTCTTGAGAGTTTCAATTTCACGAAGGAACATCGCGAATTCCGGGTCCGCCTCGAGCATCTTATAATATTGAGCCGCCTCGGCGTCGCCCGACCCGCGTATGGCCTTTGCCCTGGCTTCAGTCGCCGCCATAAGCTCGGTAATCTTGGAATCGGCGTCGCTTTTTATCTTGGTCGCCTCGGCGCTGCCCTGTGCCAATGTCGCTTCAGCTTTTCGCCTTCTGTCGGCCTTCATCCTGGCAAAAACGTCTTCTGTTACCTTTTCGCTAACCTTGAGCATCTTTACACCGACCGTTTCGACCTGTATGCCGTAGGCTTCTTTTACCGGTTCGTTGATCTGCTGAACCATTTCGTTTTCAATATCGCCGAATTTAATCTGCTCTCTGTCGGTGTTTACAAATTCGCTGAAATAATGCCTTCCAACGACCTTATTCTGCACATCGCGAAGTCTGCTTTTAAGCAGTTTCTCCGCACCGGGTACATCACGCACAGCCTCGCGGAATTTTATCGGCTCAGCTATTCGCCATATTATATAGGTCTGAACAATTACCGGCTCTCCGCCTTTTGTGACAGTCTCTTCTTCAACGCCTTCCAAAAGTATCTGCCTTGAGTCGTACCTGACCAGCGTCTGAATCGGGGCAGGCCACTTCCACTTCCAGCCCGGTTGGGTTTCTGACCGGGTAGGCTTGCCGAAGGTAAGAACCAGTGCGGTCTCCGTCTGGCGCACCTGAAATGAAACAAGGTAGAGTGCCATTACCGCGACTATCAATATTACTAAAATTATTATCGCAAAATTTTTCATCTCAACTTACCCTTAAATTCCATCAACTTCGCATTTGATTTTTTTATTGTCCCTTGACCGGCTCGATATCATAGAGACTCGGCACAAGCTTTTCCTGCAAGTCTATGATTGTCACTTCCGTATCGCTGTCCGATATGACGATGTATTTTCTTATTTTTTCCAGCGTTTCTTCGAGCATACTCATTTTGAGTTCGTGCTTATAAATTCTCGGGGACGCCTGATATGCCTTTAGCTGCTGACTGAATCGTTCGCCTGCGGCCTTTGCCAGCGTCGCTTTTTCATAAGCATAGCTCTTCGCTTCTCTAAGTTTGGCGAAAAGCTCGCCGCTCGCTTCCGTAAACGCCTTGTCAAGCTGAAGCTTCAACTCTTCGTATTCCTTGCCTTTCTGCGGCGATTGCATATATCTGGCGGCAAGGGCGTGCAGTGTCTCGGCCTGTTTTACCGAGCCGACATTTCCGGTAAATACTCTGTCTCTCATCGCTATCGCTTCGAGTATTACGGCCTGTTTTTTCTGTACAGCACCGATAACCGCCTGAAAATCCTGGGCGACCTGCGGCGGCGGGTGAAAACCTTCGAATCCCATAAATACTATTTCAACGCCAAGGCCAAGTTTGTCGGCTTGCTGCTGAATATTTTTGGCAACCTCCACACCGGCCTTTGCCCTACCCGCTCCGAGCAGGCTTTCTTCGCTGCTATCGCTTTCCACTTCCGGCTCAATATGAGCACCTGCCACAAATTTTACCACCTCGCGATAGCAGACCGCTTTTAGGACTTCCCTGCTGTCGGCATGAGTATAAAGGTATTTATAAAGGTCAACGACCTTATTCTGAATAGGTATTGCCCCCCTTATAATGCTCACCGGAACAGCGCCTTTTTCCTGAGAATTTATACCTTCCGACGCAACCAGAAGATTATACTCTTCTTTATAATGCTCCTTGCCCCACAATAACGGCTGTCTTTGGCTCTGCTCGTCGTCTTCGAGCGGAATGTAACCTATATATATCTCCTGAATTTGTTTTGTCGGAAATTCTCTTGTAATTCCAAACGGCCACGGCAGCTTGAAACTAATTCCCGGCTCCACAAGTCTTACCTTGCCCTGCGAATCCAGCGGCGAACCGAACCTTTCGATTATCGCCTCCGAGTCCGGATTAATAATTACAACACAGCTTAAAAGATAAAGAATTATTGCCGAAACAAGTATCAGCGGTACTATCGCCTGCTCAACGATTTGATAAAACCACGTCTGCGAAACTTTAAAGCCGAACTGATAATCAATAACGCTTGCGACCGTTCGGAGAATATTATGCGGTGCGGCGATTATTCCCAGCAGTCTGCTGTCAAAAGCGGCACTGCTGTACTGTCCCATTATTCTGGGTCTATATATATCGAATATGAAGTTTAATGCCGTTTCACATCCGACCAGTATAAGCATGCTCGGCACAATCCAGTTAAGAACTATCAGAACTATCTGGATTTTAAACTGTGCAAATGCCATCCCTGCCGCACAGAGAAAAGACAGAATCGCAGTCGCCAGAAAATAGCTGCCGCCTGCTTTCAAAGGCCGCCACTTTTCCTGGCTCGCCAGTCCCGTCGCGTAAAGCGAAAACAGAAAACTCACAAACGCTATTGCCGAGGCCAGAACAGCCCCCAGCAGAAGAAAATTCGTTTCTTCTCCGGTTTTGCCTTTGATAGTTAATCTTAAAAGATATGCCCCGATAGAAATCTGATATGCGGCGATGAAAATCGAAAAAATCGGCAGAAACCACTTTTCAAAGATTCGCAATCTGTTCTGGGCGACCGCGAAAAATTCAGAATTCGTTTTTTGCGCCTCGAATATGGTATCGCCGCCGCTGCTTTCGGCAAGTTGTGCCATATCGAGCCTTTCCTGCTCCGCCAGTGCTTTCTGATAAAACTGTATAGTCAGGACCGCCCATATCAATACCGCCCCGAGTATCTGCCAGTTCAAGGCGAATAACGCGTAGACTCCGGTAACCCTGCTCAAAATAAAGCAGGCCGGAAAGAAAATTACGCTTAATATAAGTGCTACCAGACAAACAAATGCTGCTCTTCTGTATTCGGTCTGTATCATTACCGCCCGTTCATCCTTAAATCAAAATTTTCTGAACTCATATTTGCGCCCAAAGTATACAATAAAGTTGCTTTACTACAAGCATAAAAGACGTTAATATTATAGATAAGTTCTGTATCGCAAACTGTTAATGAAAGAATAATATGTTTTATAAACTCTTTTCAATCGCTAAAAACACCTTCGTAGAAATAATCAGACAGCCGGTTTACGCAATTATTATCACCGCGGCTGTGTATCTGTTCTTCTTAAGCCCGTCGCTCACAATGTACTCTATGGACGACGACAATAAGTTTTTACGAGAGATAGGGCTATCTACGCTCTTTATCGCCGGGTTGTTCATTTCAATTTTTTCCGCATCGGCGGCAATTACCGAGGAAATTGAAACAAAAACCATCATTACCACCCTTTCAAAGCCCATTCCAAGGTTTCTTTTCATTTTAGGCAAGTTTTTCGGCGTTATTGCCGCTGTAATCCTGGCCCATTATATTTTTACAATAGCCCTTCTTATGTCAATCAGGCACGGCGTTTTGTCAACAGCCTCCGATACCCACGATATGACCGTACTAATATGTACGGGGGCCACATTAGGTCTTGCTGTTATCATAACTACTTTCCTCAACTACTTTTATGACTTCAAATTTACATCAACCGCTATAATATTTGTTTCTATTTTTGCGACCATTTCTATAGTTTTTCTGTTCTTTATAGATAAAGAATGGAAGTTTTTCCCGGCTCGTAATGGGTTTAATATGCTTGATGTTTATGCCTCGGTATTGCTTCTGATGGCACTTTTTGTCATTTCAGCCGCTGCGATAATGTTCTCTGCTCGTTTTAACGTACTTGTCACGCTAAGCTGCTGTGTAGGCCTGTTTTTGCTGGGGCTTGTGAGCGATTACACATTTGGAAGGTTTGCCCATACCTATTTATGGGCTAAAATAGGTAAAATAATCGTTCCAAGTCTTCAGGTATTCTGGATAACTGATGCAATTTACGAGCAGTCTGTACATATTACTTCCGGCTATATTGTGTCCTGTGGGATTTACAGTTTGATTTATACTGCCGCTTTTATCCTGCTGGCGATTACCCTGTTTGAAAGACGGCAAGTCGGCTAAACTTGTTTATTGTAAATTTTTTTCTACCGCTGTTTCGTCACAGTTTTCCTGTTTGGTGCATTTGGCACAGTCGCTCCAGACCTTCATCGGAAGCGTCTTTTTATCCACAACTGAAAAACCGTATTTCTCGAAGAATTTTGGTACGAGGGTCAGCGCAAAGACCTTTTTGACCCCGAGATTTCTGGCCTGTTCGACAGCCTTTTCTACCAATGCCCTGCCGATTCCCTGATTCTGGTATTTCTCGTCCACGGCCAGCGATTTTATCTCCGCCAAATCGGCCCATATTACCTGCAAAGCACAGCAGCCTACGACCTTGCCGTCAGCCTCAGCAACATTGAACATCTGCAAATTGTCGAAGATATACGCCTTGGAGCGGAACAGCATCTTATCGAACTGCGCATTATGGCTGATTAGCGAATATATGATTTCAACATCTTTAACTGCGGCGTTTCTAACTTGCATAGTGAGAAATATATCTCATAAAACCGATTTTGCAATAAAAACATCCCTGATATCAATATTCAGCGACCCTCTCCTGAATTGCAGAAAAAAAGCTGGAAAACTTGAATTATATCACTACAATATCCCGCACCTATTCATGTTATGCGTAGGAACAATAATAGCAGATTAGAAAGATAACTTGTTTTTAGATATGATTTTGTGTAAACACTATACAAATAGGTGCGGGACAAGCCTATGAGATTTATCCTTATTGATAAAATAGTTAAGATAGTGCATGGTAAAGAGATACAAACTGTCAAGAATGTATCCTTGTCGGAAGAGTATCTGGGCGACCATTTTCCGGCTTTTCCGGTGCTGCCGGGGGTGTTTCTGCTGCAGGGACTGGTAGAATCGGCCTGCTGGCTGGTTAGGGAGAGTGAAAATTTTGCCCACAGTATGGTGTTGCTTGCTCAGGCAAAAAATGTAAAATATAAAAGCTTTGCCGCTCCCGGTGCGACTATTCAGTACACCGTGACGGTAAAGGATATCGAAGAAAACATAAGTTCATTTTCAGGGACAGGCACCTGCAACGGAGAGCCTATCGTCGAGGCAAAGTTCAGTTTAAGACATTTTAACCTTGCCGAGAAGGATTCAAAACTCGCCGTTGAAGATGCCTATATAATTGAAAGCTTAAAGGAACGCTGGAAGCTTTTACGCACCGGCAGTTAAAGGATTATATTTTTCGGAGGTTTATTTTATGGCTATGACGCGGGAACAGATTTTACAGGAAATTCAGGGTGTACTTGTCGATGCTCTCGGAGTTGACGATGAAGAGGTTACGCCGGACGCCACTTTGATGGCGGACCTCGGCGCAGAAAGCATCGATTTTCTCGATATAGTTTTCCGTATGGAAAAAGCGTTTGGAATAAAAATTCCGCGAGAAGAGCTGTTTCCTGCCGAAAGCCTTTTAAGCAATTCTGAATACGTCAGCAATGGAAAGCTCACTCCCAAGGGGCTTGAAGAACTGAAAAAACGTATGCCGCACAGCGACTTGACCGAATTTGTTGATGACCCGAGCGTTAACAAGATTGGCGATTTGTTTACTGTTGAATCACTTGTCAATTTCGTTGACGGCAAACTTAATGCGGCCGCTTAACATTACTCTATTTTACGAATTGTTTCGGAACTAATCCATGCGTTGGATTTGGATAGATAAATTTATTGAGTTCAATAGCGGCTCAAACGCCGTCGCCATAAAAAATGTAACTATGGCTGAAGAGCATCTGCACGATAATTTCCCCGGCTTTCCGATTATGCCGGAATGTTTGATGATTGAGTCGATGGCTCAAACTGCGGGCATTCTTGTCGGCGAAGCGCGGCAGTTCAAGGAAAAGGTAATCCTTGCGAAAATCAGCAAGGCCGTGTTTTTCAACTACGTCCGGCCCGGCGACACAATTAAAATTCACGCCAAAATCGAATCCATCTCCGCCGAGGCTGCTTCGACGAGCGGCAAAATCACCTGTAACGATGAAACGATAGCTGAAATTGATTTGATGTTCAGCCATATCGACCAGAATCTTGCCGGTAAACAGTTCCCCGAGGAAAATTTCGTATTCACGGACCTGTTCGGCGTTGTCTTAAGAGCGTCAGGCATACCTGCACCCGCCTTTGGGAGCGATAAATGACCGCTCAGATGCCGGTAATAACAGGATTGGGGGCGGTTACTCCGCTTGGCCTGAGTTTCCAGGATTTATGGTCGGGCCTTTGCGAGGGTAAATGCGGAATAGGCAGAATCACCGCCTTCGACCCGACGGGTTTTACCTGCCAGATTGCAGGTCAGGTGCCGGACTTTAGCATTCGCGACCACGTTCCCAAGGCAATCCGTAAAACTACAAAGCTGATGTCCCGCGATATTGAGCTTGCCGTCATTGCCGCGAATGAAGCATTCAAAGACGCAGGTTTGAAAACCAAGGCGTTTGATGAGCAGAACGTTACTATCAATCCGGAAAGGACGGCGATAATTCTCGGCGCAGGCCTGATAAGCTGTGACCTTGTCGAGCTTGCCCCTGCGGTCGCAAAAGGCATCACGGACGGAAAATTCGATATGAAAAAATGGGGCACATACAGTATAGAAGCGGTTACGCCTCTTTGGCTTCTTAAATATCTGCCGAATATGCTCGCCTGCCACGTCGGCATAATCCACGACATACAGGGACCGAGCAATACGATAACCTGCGCTGAAGCCGCCAGTCATCTGGCTATCTGCGAAGCGGCCCAGATAATCGCTCGCGGCGATGCGGATATGGCTCTTGCCGGCGGCGGAGAAGCAAAGGTAAACGCTATCGTACATTTAAGGCAATGCCTTAACAAACGTGCGACTGCGGACTATAACGATAAACCCGAAAAAGCCTGTCGGCCTTTTGATACAGGTGCTAAAGGCTCAGTTTTCGGTGAGGCGGCTGCCAATGTGATACTTGAAAATCCCGAAAATGCGAAAAAACGTAATGCGAAAATTTACGCTCAGATTGCAGGCCTTGGCCAAAGCTGCAGTATAAACTCAAAATATGAATCTCTCGAATCAGACGGAAAAGGCGTTCAATACGCAATCGAAGCCGCTCTTGCAGACGCGGAAATAAAGCCGGAGCAGTTAGATTTGATTATTCCGCACGGGGCAGGTATTTTTGCCGATGATATCGCAGAGGCCAGAGGAATCAGACAGGCACTCGGCAGCAGTGCCGATTCGATACCGGTATTTCCGACAAAAAGTATGACAAGCAACACCGGAGCAGCGGCCGGAGCAGTCGATATTATCGCCGCCTGCTGTGCGATTAAGGATGGAATTATCCCGGCGGCCAAAAATTGCGAAAATACTAATAAAGAATGCAAATTGAATATCGCCAAAGAGCAGATTAAGAAAAACATCAATCATGTTCTTTGTACGAGTTATACATACGGCGGACAAACAGCCGCAATTGTTCTGAAAAAATATGAATGAGAAAACTAAAAATCGTGTTGTGATAACTGGAATGGGCATCGTTTGTCCGCTCGGCAACGATATTCCGACAATGTGGGACAATATTCTCAATTGCCGCAATGGTATGAATACTACCACGATTTTCGACGCCTCGACATATCCGACAAAATTCTGTTCCGAGGTCAAAAATTACGACATTACAAAATTCATAAAGAACCCCGACCTGCACAAAGACGGCAATCGCCACAGCAAATTCGTTGTCGGCGCAGCCGCCCAGGCCTGCAAACAGGCAAAAATCGATGTCGAAACGGAAAATCCCAAAGACGGCATCGACCGCCGAAGAATTGGCATATATCTGGGCGCAGGCGAAGGCTCCGTCGATAACGAGAATTTCTTTAACGCTATTGTTCAGGGCTGGGACGACGCTGCCGCTAAGATGGATTGGAACAAATGGGCCGCCGTTGCCTTTGGCAAAATGCAGCCTTACCGCGAGCTTGAGCAGGAACCGAATATGCCTGCCGCTCACGTTTCGATGCTGACCGGCGCACGCGGGGTGATTAGAAGTTGTCTTACCGCCTGTGCGGCAAGCACCCAGGCCATCGGCGAAGCATTCAAAATTCTGCAGTCCGGCCGGGCAGACGTAATGATTGCCGGCGGCGCTCATTCGATGATTCATCCGCTGGGCGTTATGGGCTTTAACAGGCTCACCGCCCTTTCGACCAGAAACGACAGCCCTGCCACCGCCTCGCGTCCATTCACAGCAAGCAGAGACGGATTTGTCATCGGCGAAGGAGCTGCGATTGTCATACTCGAAACGCTCGAATCAGCAAAGAAACGCGGCGTCCAAATCCTCGCCGAGGTCCTCGGCTACGGCAGCAGCAGCGACGCTTTCCGCGTAACCGATATGCATGAAGATGCCCGCGGTGCCGCGGCGGCAATGGAAGCGGCTTTGAAAGACGCAAAATTATCCTATAAGGATATAGACTACGTAAGTACCCACGGTACAAGCACTTCTGAGAACGATTCGATTGAGACCCTTGCCATAAAAAAGGTCTTCAAAGAAGAAGCCAAGAACACTCCCGTCAGCAGCATCAAGAGTATGATGGGTCATTTGATTGGCGCAGCCGGCGCAGCCGAGCTGATTACCTGCATTCTTGCGATTCGGGATAATGTACTGCCGCCGACGACGAACCTTAACGACCCTGACCCGAATCTCGATTTGGATTACGTGCCGAACAAGCCGCGAAAAGCCGAGGTTAATATCGTAATGAAGGAATCTTTTGGCTTTGGCGGCCAGAATAATGTTGTTATAATTAGACGATACCAAAATTAGGTACTCGGTTTTTTATGATAGATATTAAAATAATTCGTGATAATCCTGAGCCGTTCAAGACCGCCTGCAAAGCGAAGAATTTTTACGTTGATATCGACCACCTGCTTCAGCTTGACAATGACCTGCGAAAAGTGAAAACCCGTCTGCAGGAAATAACAACTGAAAAGAACACTGTAGGCAAATCGATTCCGAAACTCGCCGGCGACGAAAAACAGAAACTTATCAATAAGCTCGCCGAATTTAAAAACGAAGAAGCCGCACTTGCCGAGCAGATTAAAAAACTCCAGCCGGAATTTGACGAACTTATGCTTGCCGTACCTCAGCCTGCTGACGCAGATGTGCCTTTCGGCAAGGACGATACGGAAAACGTGGAGATTGCCAAATGGGGCGATATCCGCCAATTCGATTTTGAGCCGAAGGACCACGTCCAGCTCGGTCTTGCACTTGACATAATCGACGTTGAAAGAGCAGTCAGGCTCGCCGGCACAAGAAATTATTTCCTGAAAGGCGCAGGTGCCCTGCTGCACTGGGCAGTGCTTCGCTTCGCGATGGATTTTATGATTAAAAAAGGTTATGTGCCTTTTTCAGTGCCGATGCTGATGAAAAACGAGGCTATGGCCGGCACAGGCTACTATCCCGGCTCGGAAGAACAGACTTACCGGATGGAGCGGGATGAATTAAATCTTGCCGGCACCGCTGAAGTGCCTTTAACCGCTTATTATATGGGCGAAATTCTCCCGCAGGAAGCCATGCCGAAGAAATTCGTCGGCCTTAGCACTTGCTATCGAAGGGAAGCCGGCGCCGCTGGCAAAGACACTTACGGCCTTTATCGAATCCATCAGTTCGACAAGGTCGAGCAGGTTGTCATTTGCGAAAACGACCCTGAGCAAAGCGCGAAATTCCACGAAGAAATCCGCAGCAACGCCGAAGGTGTAATGCAGGCAATGGGAGTACCATATCGGGTTGTAAAAGTCTGCACTGGCGATCTCGGCAGAGGCCAGGCCAAAAAATATGATATCGAGGCCTGGATGCCGTCACGAAAAAGCTATGGCGAAACGCACAGCGCAAGCAAATTCTACGACTTTCAGGCAAGAAGATTAAACCTTCGCTATAAAGACAATAGACAGAAGAAAAATCTCTTCTGCCATACGTTGAACAATACAGTTATCGCTTCGCCGAGAGTTTTGATACCGGTTCTTGAACTTAACCAGAACGCCGACGGCTCGATTACCATACCAGAAGTTCTCAGGCCGTATATGAACGGTATGGAAAAAATAGTTGGCAAATAGTTGATCGAAACGGTAGGCTTGTAAGTTATTTATTGCGAAAGCAATGTCGTATTTAAAGTCTGGTACTTCCAATTTGAGAGGACGGTTAAGGAGAAAATTATGGGTTTGTTCATGCGTTCTAAATTGAAAAAGTTGCCGGTCATAAAAATTAGCGATATCAACGTGGAATCTTTGGTATCTGGAAGTATAATACCAAAACGTGTACGTTTTGCACTGGCCCATCCTGATAAATGCTGCACAGGAACATTCCAATCGTTGGCCGAAATAGATGCTTATTGTTCCAATAAAGTACTAACCGCTAAGAGAAAAGACTATTACGACGGATGGGAACAGCGGTACAGAAGTGAATACCCTGAAAAAGGCTTCGGACAACTCTTCCTTATACACCTTAATTGGGTACTGAACACCGGTTCCCACGCAGTCGAATATGAGAGTCGAAAGGGGCCATATCTTGTGCTGATGAGTATGAATAGGTCCTACAGAGAGGTTCATGATAATATTATTGAACACCCGATGGAACTCGTTTTACGAACAGGAGAATCTATTTGGCAGGTATATAGTTTCTATGTTGAGGGTCTGCCGAATATAGAGGAGGATCCGATATGTAAAGACTTTCTATAACTTTCGCAACATTATGTATAAAAAATAGTAATATACAGAAATTTTACAAGCAAACCATCAACAAAAACAAAGATAGTAAATAAAGGAGTGTGAGAAATGAGTGAGCAAGAAAAAGTTATCTTTAACGATTCTGAAGAGTTGAAACAATATTTTGAGGACTTAATTAGCAAAAGAACTGCCAATCTGAAACAAATGATTGAGAAATTTAAAAACAGTTCAAAGGACAATAGATCACAACATTGTGATGAAACAGCTAAAGCCTTTGAGGGGCTGTTAGCTGATATGTTGAATGATCTAAAATTGGTAAAACAGGCAAAAGTAAACTAGCAGTAAAATCGGCCTTATTAAAGTTTCATGGACGAAATACAGCAAAAAATCGAGGAATTTAAGCAGTCTCTTACATCTCAATCCCCTTTAAAAGAAATTTTTCTATCCTGCCCTGCCGTTCTGCCCGCTATTGGCTTAACTCTTGGCCTTGTCGTGCAGTTCTATTTTGATTTGCCGTTGTTTATTTGGTTTGCCGTCTTATTTTTCTGTATAATTCTGTTCCTGTCGCATAAATTCTTTGCCCGAAACGTTTATCTCGTCTTTATTTCTGTTTTATTGTGTTTTATTTGTCTCGGCTCATTCAGGCTGATTAATTTTAATCGCATTGCACCAAACGATATTCGCAAAATTGCAGGTGAGGATTTTACTTTTGCCCGTATCAGGGCAAAGATTATTTCGCAGCCGAAAATCATCGAATCAAACGACTGGCTTTTCGCAAAATTCTCTTACTCTTATCCCTATACCTCCTTTTACGCAAAAGTTTACGCCGTAAAAACCACCACCGGCTGGACCGATACGGTTGGCACAATAAAATTTTATATCTCCGAAGATGCGAATAATTTGAAACTCGGCGATGTTTTTCAGGCTTTCTGCGGATTGGAAAAATTCTCTCCCGCCGAAAATCCCGGTCAATTCGACACTGCCCGCTATATGAACCGCAACGGCGTCTTCCTGTCAGCTTCCGTCAAATCCGCCAATGCCATAACTGTGTTAAATGCCGAAAATATAAAACCAAAATTGTTATTTGACATAAAGGCAAAGCTTCGCCAGTATGCCGTTGCCGCCCTGCTCGAAAATACCGAATCCAATGATTATATTTCTCTTACTGAAGCCCTCGTATTAGGCAGCCGCACAAAAATTGACCGACAGCTTTATAACGATTTCATTAAGACCGGCCTTGTTCATCTTGTTTGCCTTTCCGGCATGAATGTCGGCATTTTTGCCGGCGTTGCCTGGTGGTTTGCAAAAAAGGCCGGCCTTTTGCATACAGGCCGTTCAATTGCCTGCATAATTGCTACGATTATTTTTCTTCTCATTGTCCCCGCTCAGTCCCCGACACTTCGTGCCGGTATTATGTTCATTATCTTTTGTATTAGCCGCTTATTCAATCGCCGCTCAATGGCGATAAACAGTCTTGCTGTTTCAGTAATTTTGCTTTTGCTTATAAGACCGATGGACTTTTTGGACGCCGGCTTTCAATTGTCTTTTGCCGCAACACTGGGGATAGTGCTGTTTCACGGGCCGATTCGAAATTTTCTTAACCCGCCTATTGAACCTTTTCACAAAACTTTCTTGTACTCGCTGTTGCGAATGCTTCTTGATATACTTTCTGTTGGTCTTGCCGCCTGGTTGGCAATCATACCGATAATTGCCTGGCATTTTTATCAACTCCAGTTGCTTGCCCCGTTTTGGACTGTCCCTGCAGCTTTCCCCGCAACTGTTATGATTGTCCTGGGCACATTTAAAATTCTGTTAAATCCACTTTTGCCAACTTTGGCTTATGGTTTAAGTCTTGTTATCGATTTTTCAGCAGAAGTCCTTTCATATTTTGTTACACTTTTCGCCAAAGTACCCTTTTCGCAAATAATAATCGGCAAACCATCTATTTATATCGTTTTGCTTTTTTATCTGCTGCTTTTCCTGTGGAAATTTTTCCCGTTCCGCAAAAAACCAGCCGCAAATTACATTTATCCCGCAGCAATTATAATGCTGCTCGTCTCTGCCCTGTTAGTCAGACATTTCAATAACTCAAACAATCTGCGATTAACTATTCTTTCTGTCGGACACGGCCAGGCAATCTGCGTCAAAACACCGGACAATAAAAATTTCATTATCGATGCAGGCTCAATGACAAAAAACAACATCGGCGGCCAAATAGTAAATCCGTTTCTCGATTACACAGCCGCCGGTAAAATCGACTCCGTTTTTGTCAGCCACGATGACATCGACCATTACAATGGCTTGCCTGAGATACTTGAAAAGTATAAATGCAAAAACGTTTATACAACTCCGCAGTTTATACGAAATGCCGCAAATTCAGAAACCGATGCGATGTTAAGCCGGTTTATTGAGTCAAAGAATATCCCTCTTAGTGTCGCTCCCGAAAAAAACGCTCTGGGTGAAACTGTCATAACGCATTTATGGCCCGGGCAAATTCCTGATGAAAACTCCCTGACGGATAACGAATCCTCTCTGGTTCTTTTGTTCGAATATGCCGGCAGGAAAATCCTGTTTTGTTCTGACATTACCGAAGACATTCAGCACCGTCTTATGAATCTCTACCCTGCTCTGAATATTGATATAATGATTACTCCTCACCACGGTTCGGCAAGGACTACCGACCCCGCCTTTTTCGACCATTTCAAGCCTGAATTTCTAATCACAAGTTGTTCTCAGGCCAGGCTTTCTTCTGTCAGCCCACGGATTTTGGAACATTCTCAAAGTTATTATACCTGTAAAAGCGGCGCCGTAACGGTTTTGATTGATTCAACCGGCCAAATCAAAGTTTCAACTTTTAAATAGTTCTACAGCCGGTTTATGTCTTACATCTTGTTAATCTTCTTCTTGCAAAATCGCTTTTTTAAAGGTAAATTGGATATTATATTAGCTTGTGAAGATTTTTAATGTTTTTTCTGTTCAGACCATAATTATCTGGACATAAACATCGCTTTTTGATATATAACTGCTTTAAAAATAAGGTTTTATGGCGGCGTAGCTCAGTTGGTTAGAGCATGGGATTCATAAGCCGAAGATGGGGTTGTAAGGACAGTATCAACAAGAGGTTACATCGCGTTTTTTTGACAAAAACGAGGTTTACAAGTGATTCACTAATCGTTAACAACTCGAATTAAAGTGGCAATACACTGGCGACTGACACTTTTTTGACACCAGTTTTTTATGCCGATAAACTTTTGCTAATAATAAGTTCGTAATTTTACGGCTATACTACTGACGAAAATCTGAATATTAACATGACAAAAAATCGAGAGTTGGCCCCTAATGAATATTTGCACCGAATGCCATCAAGCAATTAACTGACGATTTTTTATTGGACTTATGTGGTTGAATTTGTATATGAGGTTATATTGTCTATTCTCAGAATCGAAATGAAGAAGAAAAAACAAAATATCAACGGTTTCATTCAAGAATTAACTCCAAGTGCATATATTACCTGTAGTAATAATCTTTTGCCGCTCAAAAATAATACATTATTGGCAAAACAGCTATTTCTCGTGTTAGCGATAATACTTTGCGTAATTTCAATAGCTACAGGGGCAATTTCGACAAATGTGTTCTTATGTGATAGCAATATACCTTTACAGTTAGTTGATCCAAATATCCCTCACGTATATCGAGATGTTATGGTCGGAACAAAGTTGAAGATTGTTGTCAGTTCAGATACTAATGAACCCTGGAGCGGGGATCTTGGGACTGAAGAGGCATATTGGCCTTATGGAATTTTGACGCCAAGAGACCCTCTACCTGCGGCGGGTGAATTGGCTGATATTTATGAACAAGAAGAAACAGGTATAAAATGGATTAATTTCTATACAGGCTCTCATGATGTAGAGACAGGAGATTGGTTTATTATCGACTATAATGCCGTAGATATAGGAGACTTCAATATCGGTTTCTATGATCACGACATAAGTTGGGATGATCCTAATTATTATATTTGTTTTTCAAATGTTCGCACACGCGACTTAAATAACGATTATATAGTTAACTTTATTGATTATGGAATCCTCACTTCTTACTGGCTTGAAACGAACTGTGAAGCTCCAAGTTGGTGCGAAGGCTCTGACCTTGATATTGATGGCAACGTTGATATCAATGATTTAATGCTATTTTGTGAGTTTTGGCTTGAAAGAACTAAATAGTAATAGTTAATTTAAGCCAAAATTGTACATTTTTCACGCCTATCCCCTCAAAAAAATTTTAAAAAATTGGAAAATATCTAAGTGGAAAACGCCATAAAGAGTAAACAGGTGAATTATATGCCTGTTTGGTAAAATAGGTAATTTCTTAACATGTGAATGTATTTATTTCTAAAAGGAGGAAGGATTTATGAAAACAAAATATTTTACACTAGCAGGTCTTTTCTGGTTATCGATTAGTTGTGCTGCTTTCGCTGATAGGCCGTTGGATAGAGCAGAAATTTTACAAATTTTACAGCAGCTAACAAGCCAACCGAAAAAGACTTGGATATCGGCAGGCACAATAAAAGCCACACATGAGGAATACAAAGCACCAAAAACAACAGACCTCAATGAGATTAACAACCAGATTAAAGAAGAAATTGCTGAATATCAAAAAAGCTCTAACAAGCGGGAATTAACGGAAGATTTACAAAAAATGAAACTTGATGCGATCCCGTTTAACGTTCGTCACAAACTGTCTAATGAATACACAATGAACTCCTCCGTAATTGTGAAATTTGACGGAGAAAAATTCTACTGGGAAATTAATGTAGATTCACGAGTAGATTCAGTAAAGCCAGAGAAAAATCTGGTAGACAATTTTATGACCAAGCAGTTTGACCTTAACTGGAATGCCAGACGTATATTCGCATGGGATGGCGAGAAATATACCACTTACTTTCTGCCGGGCAACCAGGCAATCATTGACTCGATAGGCAATAAACCACACGTTGTTAATGGTCCTTTAACCGCAGGACTTGTCCCATGGGGATATGGTTATTACAGTTATAGTAGTCTTTCTGCTATTGAGTCTTCCGCCATCGAAAAATATGTAGATAGTCAAACACAAATACATATAACGCTTAAGAATTCAGATGGTTCAGAAATGCTTTTTGTATTGGATCCTGCGAAAAATTATGCAGTCCTATCCTGTTTAATAAAAAAGTATGGCAATCTGGTCACTTCCAAACAGTATTCCAATTACCAAATGATATCCGGCAATTGGATTTCTGCTGTTGTCTTGATAGAGCAATATGAAGCAGCATCAAATAGATTGTTGACTCGTGATTTGTGGGATATTACAAGTGTAGATACCAATATTCCTAAAAGCTATGAATTCGATGTCAATTATAAGACTGATGCATTAATAGAACATTTTGCTTTAAATAGCCAAAAACCGGAAATTTATGGTTACTCACAAACGACCGATACGACTTTACTTTTGGCAGAAAGGTTAGAATACGCCGCAAACGAAGGAACACAGAAACAAAATTGTGCAACAACGGCAGTGAAATATGTCGCTTCTCAATTAGGTAAAAATATTGCTGACCAGCAGCTTACTCAATTGGTAGATGAACCAAACGGACAGACGAGTCTTTACATGATGAAGCATTTTGTCCAAAATCAGGGACTTTATTGCCATGCTGTAAAAACAGATATCGAAACTTTAAAAAGTCTCAATGGTTGTAAAGTAATTTTATATATCCCCGGCAAAAAACATTTCGTTGTTCTTGAAGCGGTCAATGATAAATACGTTTGGACTGTTGATTTATCAAGTAATAAGTTTTATTATCGCACAGACATTAACTTCTTTGGTATGGACTGGACTGATGGCATAGCTTTTTTGGTTTCTAACCAGCCTATTTCGGGTGATTTTTCTGATATTAATGACAGTGAACTTCAAAAAATTGCTGGATTAGGTTATTCCTGTACAAAGTTATTACAAGCATATAATGTAATATTTTGTGAGTATATTGGTGGAGCATGTGGTGGATGGTACACCGAGTTCTACACAAGATATGGCTGTGAAAGCGGAGATGGTAGCTGTTCAACCTCCAAGAAAATTAGATATGCGGAAACTCCCTGTATATTAGATCCTTATTACCCCCTCGATTGTACCGTAACAGGTGAATGGACTTGTTATTACATGAGGGCATGTTCTTAAATTTATTTATAAGTTTCTCAAAAAGCGGTTAGGAAAGGAATCCTGACCGCCTTTTTTATTTTATATAGTGTTCTGTTGATTTATTTAGAAAAGAACATACAATACACTACTATGAAGCGGATTTCATTTACACTTACCGAACTGCTTGTAGTTATTTCAATAATGGCCATGTTAATGGCTGTTATAGTCCCTGTACTAAGCAGTTCCAAACAACGGGCAAAGGCAGCCCTTTGCAGCTCAAATATCAAACAGCTAACATTCGGTTTACTTATATACGAAACTGAGAATCATATACTTCCTTATGGTTTTTATAACGATCCTAATGGCCCTCCTCCTCCAGGAAGTTATCCAGGATGCAGTTATGACAGAATAGGATGGTGGTGGCTTAATTTTATAAGGGGGTATTATAAGAAATCAGATGAGAAAGCCACTGTTGTTAAGTGCCCCTCTAAATGGTTAACCAATTCGAGACTCAATAATGATATTCTCTGTGGTAATTACGGTGTAAACCGTTCTATTTGTAAAAGTTTTGATGATAGACAGCTTTATAGGGAAGAATTCGTTGGAACACCATTAAGAACCACTGAAATACAAAAACCAGCCGAAGCTTTTCTTATTGTTGATAGTGGTTATGCCATGATAACTTGGTGGCACGCTGCAGATACACCTCCTGTCACCCTTGGAAATATCTTTATTGAGGATACCGCTTATATTCCTGGTCTGAAAATCAATAAGGACAGAAAGTTATGGTCAGGCCAGGAGCAGGATGCTATTAACGGCCGGCATCCCAATAAAACCGTAAATGTCGGATTTGTCGATGGTCATATGAGTCACAAAAAAGCCGATGATTTATTTGTTGAGAAAACAGACAATGATTATAAAAACAAAACTCCTCTTTGGGTGCCAAAATAAATCTCTGTTTTTCTAAAAAGATTCTTTTTTTATAGCTTCCTGCATTCCTCGATCATCTAAATATTTAATTATACTAATAGACTTCAGAATATACTCATTATCTATACTCGATTTTTGGTACCATTCGACTCTTCGAGGGAGAGTTGTTTTCGCATCTACAAAAACTCGCCATTTCCAAAAGACCTTAGAACCGTCAAAAGCTTTTTTAATCCACATTAGATCATATACTTCAATCCCATCAGCTATTTCCTGATATTTATCATCTACACGGCTCCATCGAGCATCATTTGGAATTTCAGACATAGTTTGAAATGGCACTAAACCCAAAGAACCGATTATTATACTCTTTATTTGAGGAATCGTTTCGCTGGATAACGTTGTTGTCTCAATTGGATTATCATCCGGATGCTTTACTTTTTTTATCTTGTTTGTAATATCCCACAAAACTGACTCTTTTTGAGTTTTTAGTATACTAATATTTAATACCCTTGATACCCACTGCTCCTGCACCGGTTCTTTCCTATCAGGAACAAAACTTGAGATATGAATATTTTTAATTTTCTCAATAGCCTTATAGATTCTCTCCAATGTAACTGCCTTAGCAGTTGGTATATTCAGAAATAATACAGTTGCTATCAGTATAACCGCTGCTGCTGAAGCGGCAATTTTATATAATGGTCTGATCTTCACAGATGTTTTCTGCTTTGAAGCAATCTTGGTAGTTGAGGTTGGTTGTTCAGTCTTTGCTCTATTTTCACGGTTAGTGACTTCAACTTTTATCGGGAAACCTGCATAAATATTATCCGAGGTTTCGATAGTTTCAGATTTAGCCGATTCATCTATATGATATACTGTCACAACCTCAGATTCAGTGCGATCAATAATATTATAGACAGTGCTGTGTAATTTCTGCATTTTTGACAGGCAAACCGGACATGAGCGTATATGACAAGTAAGAGACTGTCGAAATTTTGCATATTGATCATCAGCAGGATCAATACCATACGGTACAGTATAGTCAAAAATATCACTTATGGAAACTTCCTCACATGGAAAATCCCCTTGTCCCGACTGATTACTTAAAGCTTCGTTACGAACAGTCTCCCTGCGATTATACAGAACTTTGCGGCAATCCGAACAACTGCATAAATGATTTAGAGTCTCTGCGTTTGCCCCGCAGAAGAGCATTGATACAACCACTGGAACAGCGGCTTGAGCTTTGGAACAGTTTATATCTTTCCTGTCATCTTCTTCTGCAAACAACTGGCTTAACCGGTATAGCTGTTTCTGGGTAAGATTCAGGTCGTGTATAGTTTTCAAATCTTTTGAACATTGCCAACAATTATCAAGATGGACCGTTATGGGCGTCGGAATTTTAATATCCAACGCCGGTTCTAAAAAACCGGGCAGAAAAGGTTTTACAGCTTTACAGGTTACCTGCTTGCCTACATAGGCGAAGTGAAGCTTAAGCCAGGCAATTGCAGTCAGATCAACCTGTTTTTGTTTTAAATCGGAATAATTTACAACTTCTGAAATTATATCTTCAAGCCGCTTTATCTTCTCGCCGCAATACCGGCATTGTTTTATGTGTTTGATAATAAACTCAGGGACAGGTTCATCACTTTCACCACAGAGAAAGTCATAATAATACGGCTCAGCCTGTTTACATAACGAATTAAAATTATGAGCAATCATTTTAGCTGGTCTTTTTTCAAAAGCTGTCCGATTTTTTGCACACCTTTTGAGATATATCTCCACGCTACGGTATTATTTACACCCATCGCTGCTGCGACATCTTTAATTTTATAATTATTTTTATATCGTAAAATCATGGCCCTGGCTTCACTATGCTGCAGTTGCGTTTCAATGCATTTAAACATTTTATCCATTTCTTCTTTATCAATCAAAATATTTCCCGGATTATTTTCAATAATGGTATTTTGAAGATATCGGGCATATCCTTGCATTTGATTATGATATCTTTCTATTCTACGCCTGTTATCGATAATATCATTAATTATCGCCCTGTAAAGATAGCCCTTTATATTACTGACATTCTCTGAAGGCGGCTTATAAACAAGGGAAAGAAAAAAACTCTGAAACAAATCATCCACACAGTTTTCTTTACCAGCTTTACATCTAATTACTCCGCGAATAAAATCCCCGTGTTCGGAGAAAATCTCAGCCGCAAGATGCACATCATGTGCTCGATTATCCACAGTTGCATCCAGAATAATCCTCCAGCCTTATAATCATCAGGTATTTTGCCTGACCATATTTTGGGCTATTTCCATAACCCTTTGACGTAAAGCTGCCGGAGCAAGAACCTGCACCCGGTCGCCATAGCTCAGGATCCACCATGTTATTTCATTAAGGCCATCAACACGGAATTCCATAATTATCGAACCGTCATCCTGAAAGATTTCCGTTTGTGTACTGTGCCATCGGACATCAGCAACACTATGGGCAATTTCAGGCAGAAATCTTAACCTGACATTATAAAGTCTGCCTTCCGGCACCATTGACCATGCCCGTCCGAGATGCTCAGATAAGTCAAATTTCTCATCTTCGATAAAACGCTTATCCAATATGCGCAATTCTCTGATATGACTAAGCTTGAAAACATGAGCCTGCTGCCCCATCCTGCCAAGCACATGCCATGCATAATTGTTATACATCAAGTGGTATGGCTGCAAATCAATTATCCTGTCTTCCTGCTCAGCAGGGAAATCATAATTAAATGTTACGATTCTTTTATCAAGGATGGCCTCTAATAATTGCGCAAATTTCTGGTCAAGCAATTCCAGTCTTTCCTGAGGGTCGGCTTTTATGGAGATTTTTTGAAGAGCAGTAATACAAAAGTGTTTTGTTTTCTCGGGCAAATCGCTTTCAATTTTAAGCGCTGCCATAAGCGCTGAATCTCTGAATGGAAAATGAATGTGATTTCTTGCCTTATGGACCAGCAGGAGCAAACTTAACGCCTCCTGATTACTCAGGCTCTGCGCTGAAAAGAAAAACTTCGGGTCTGTTCTGTAACGGCGGCTCTTACTGTCAAAACGATAAGGGATACCCACCTGTTTAAGTTCTCTGAGATCCCTGTAGAACATTCGTCTGCTTATATTCAATATTCCGGCCAAATCATCCGCTGAATAGGACTGGCCGGATTGTAATGCCGTAAGGAGTTGAATCATCCTGCTGACTCTGCTGGTTTTCATAATTTCCCTCCTTAACTTTACTATTTTAACAGATTATACACACCAAACAGATTTTTATCAAGAGTTTTGAAGCCAATATCGACAATCACTTTTAACAGGTTTAAGATGCATAATTTGATACTTAAAACACGGAGTTTTAAATGTAAAACATGCTATTTGATATTTCAAACGGAATGAAGCACTTGATGTTTACATTTTTCATCAAAAGATTTTGAATAGTGCCAACTATATGTCACTGCAAGCGGCCAAAAGTGCAAATCTTAAATTTTCTACTAAACCCCTCCTTTTAATTCTCCGATTAACCAATTGCAAAAGCAAAGGGTATCCAATCGGCAAGTCGCAGCAATCCATTGAGCAAAAACTATAATTGAAATTCCCTGCCTTAAGGCAGGAGATAATTTGTTAACTTTTTTAAGGGAAGACTAAAATGCCGAAGTTCTCAAACAAAGAAGCAGATATTACCGATGACCCGGAAAAACTAACCGAAATAGGAGGGGATCCCAGACAAGAGCCTCAGTCTATTCAGCTACCGGGCAGTCCAACCAAACTTCGCACCATAGCTGAAGGACTGGGAACACTCTGGCTAAAATGGGAAAAACCCGCAAACGGCGGCCCTGTACGAAAGTACATCATTGTAAGAAGACAGATGGCTGAAGGTAGCGGTCCGTTTGGACCTTGGACACTTGTCGATACCACCCAGAACTGCGGCATTCATCTTGCGGACCAGCCGGCAGACGCCCGCCTTGAATACCTCGTAAAGGCAGTAAACGCAGCAGGTGAAAGTATGCCAAGTAACAGTGTATCCGTTGTTCTGCCATAGGCAGAGACAATGGTATCTATATCTCCTTATCCCCTGTTTTACTATCGCAGGGGATAGCAATAATAAATAGAATTATGGAATTTCCAAAAGTGAATCCCAGATAATGGCGATTGTTTACCGAATGATGAGCGATTATGCCCTGCATAGGTTACCTAAAGCGATAGATTAGGCTATCAACCAAGGGAAAATGCAGCCAATTATTGCTTTTTAGACCTTTCTTGGCTATTGGTAATCAGACTAACTCACAAATAGTTAGTTTACAGGTCAACTTCCACAAAATTAGGGGGTAATCCTAAAGAAAGCTCATCCCATAGCCAGCATCTGCTGTTCACCCGAAGGGGCTCGAACCCTCAACCTTCGGATCGACAGTCCGAATCTCGCTCCATAACCATAGTGTTTACAAGATGTTACAATGCGTTTTTTGAGCCAAAATGAGGATTACAAGTGGTAGACAAGTGAATATACAAGTAACTGACAAGTGGTTATACAGTGGCGATTGACACTTTTTTGACACCGTACGTTACGTATTACTTTGACCTAATTGCTGATGAATTTGCATATAATAGCTTTAATATTACCTAATCTGTCGTGGACGTAATAGAACGAGCCAGTAGAGTTATCTTCCCTGAGTATCTGGGCATTGGCGTAGTAATATTTATTTGTTATAGAGCTAACATTTATTGATTCTTACTATCCAAGTCTGTGTCGTCCTGCTTGTATAGATCTTTATGCAGAATATATCTATAAAAGAGAGCAGATGGTGAATATTTCCTCCAAAAAACAGGAAATATTGGAGTATTGAATAAATCTTTATGTAAAACAATCCTAAAAAACGGCTCAATTGACATACAAATTATTCCCAGCAATCCCATCCAAAGATATATTTGCCAAAAATCAACAAAAATATGAATCAGAGTCTCTGTTGTCTTATTCGATGCCCACAAAAGATAGTTTAATGCCTGTCCTATTTTTACTGCAAAGGCAAGAACTATTCCAGAAAATAAACCCATTACAATGGCAAGCTTAAAGGATAATCTATATTTCTCAACTACATATAAAAAACGACATTGCTGCCACAACATAAGGGGCACAAAAATTATGATAAATATATTTGTAGCTTGAAAAATAAAAAGATAATCACCTTTATATCCATAACATATTACAAATACCATCAGCAATATTATCAAAAACGTAGAATCAATCAATAAACTTTTCAAATATGCTCTTGGCCTTAACTTATTCATTTGAATCTCCATTACACAACAACAACCTTAAACTATCTTCTGAATTTCTTGTCACCATCCGGCATCCACTGCTGCAATCAAAACTTCAAGAGTCATATTATGAAATCCCGCAAGTGCATGTGTTTTATTAAGGCCACCACCGCCTCTTAGCGAAAAGGCGAAATCTTGCATCAGAGCCTGTCCAAATCCAAATATAAAATAGTCAAACTCTACACTCTTGAATAGACTTGTGTTCACAAGTGAACCATATCTCGCCGCTTGATATAGACTGCCTAACCCACCAATAATCGCCCCTGTACCTGCTTTGATTCCAACATTTTCCCAATCAAATTCTCCATTTTTATCCCAATCCATAAATTCACTTATGATACCTTCAATACCTCCACCAAGTGCCCCCATAATTGCACCATCAGTCATTGTTATAAGAATTTCAGGTATCGAATATTCTCCAGTTGGGTCAATATATTGAGTAGGAGCATTTATACAATACAGATACCTATGAAGCGTCAACGGTTCCTGAAATTTTCCTCTAACCGGGTCTCTTGCGCCAAATCTCATCAACGCCGGGTCATATTGACGGGCACGCAGATAGTATTGATTTATCTCCGAATCGTACCATTGGCCGGTGAATTTGAAGCGATTATAAACAGTCTGGCTGCATTCAGATGCTAAATCCTCGCCGAAAGGCGAATAACTGTAACTATTCACCACAGAGGACACAGAGCCCACAGAGCTGACAACTAATCGCACTGAGCCTAATCTGTCATGGACGTAATAGAACGAGCCTTCTGCATTGTCCTGCCTTAGTATCTGGGCATTGGCATAGTAATATTTATTTGTTACAGAGCCGTTTGAAGGATTAACCTCACATAATATTACAGGCAATCCGCCTGTTATGTCAACAATATATCATCCACATTATTATTACCCACATTCATCTTTCTTGCCCTTTGCAGCAACAAGTACAGATGACGGAATGTTTCGAATAGTTCTAATATGCTTGTATGTAATAGCAAGAAACCAAATGGAGAAAAAAAGGCAACCAAAATAACCAAAGATTTTTGAATGTAATATGTAGGCGCAGCTAATATCCTTTGCATTTGCAATGTCGATAAATGTAATGATTATTTGTGCAACACTTATAATGCCAATGAAAAAAAGTAATAACTGAAACTTCCGGCAGTACCTGCGAATTCGGAACACATCATTTTCACAAGCAATTAATTTATGTAGATTGTCAATATACAAATAAAGAATTAAGACAGACAACAAAAATGTAAACATTATAATACGGAACAACCGGTTAATCATTGAATACCCAAGAAAAATAACTGTCGATATGTCTTGTGGTTTTGCAACTGAATGCTGAACAATAATACCTGTAATAAACATAATGAAAGAAGCTATGAGTATTATATGCCATAAATTAGAGCGATTCTTTAATAGACTCTGTATGTCTTGTGCTGTTTGCTTTATCATTAATTTACCTTTCAACTATTTAAGGCGAATCTGGTGAAGGTACCCATTCTTGAGGATTTCTCCATTCATCGAAGTCATGCTTTAATTCTTTAAGCATACCAATGAAATCATCCCATTCATGAGCTAAGTACAATGTCCCTATTCCTATTGCAGCTGCCCATTTAGCCCCTTTGCCCCAGCCGGGTGGCATATTAAAATTCAAATTTCCCATCTGATTATCCCAATACTGTTGCTTATGACGGTTTATCATGTTTCCAACATCATCAGAGCCTCTGGACCGAGATATCGCAGCTATTGCCATTACCGCACCAACTGATTGATCCATGGCAATGCCTAATGAAATCATCGCATCACTGCCAATCGAAATGCCATATGCGGTTACGCCAATAGCTCCATAATGAGCTTCATAACCAGCTTGGATAATCTCTGTTAGATAGCCGGCAGATAGTTCTCCACTTGGATCAATATCATTTATTGTATCATTGAGACAATAAAGGTAAGGATGCACACTTAAAGGAGTCGTAGGCTTCCCCTTCACCGGATCTCTTGCCGTAAATCTCATAATCTGCGGGTCGTATTGACGGGCTCGCAGATAATATTGATTTATCTCCGAATCGTACCATTGGCCGGTGAACTTGAAGCGATTCTCTGTGCCCTCTGTGCACTCGGCGGCTAAATCTTCGCCAAAGGGATTGTACGTGTAACTATTCTTTACATCTCCGGAATCATCAACAACTAATCGCACCGAGCCTAATCTGTCATGGACGTAATAGAACGAGCCTTCTGCATTGTCCTGCCTCAATATCTGGGCATTCGCATAATAATATTTATTTGTTATAGAGCCATTAGCCGGATTAACCTCACATAATATTACAGGCAAGCCGCCTGATATGTCAACAACGAATCTTCTGTTTCCAGAGACGCTGGAGGCATTATAAATGCGATTGCCCATCGGGTCGTATTTGAGCGATATCCATCGTGCCTATTTCGGCTTGAAGTTTTTAACTATTTCCTATTTTTCTTGTTTGAACCTTTGAGAGCAGAGTGGCATTTTATTTTCTTTATATTATTACTATCTGTTTCATACCATAAATCCTCCACCTTATCAATTACGGTCTTGAGAGGCTTTTTGAGGTCTTTCACCCAATCAATCAATTCATTATAAATCTCTATCCGTAAATCAACCAGATTTCCAAGAAGAGAATCCAAATCTCTCTTAGTACAATTTGTATTTGTTTCTGATATTTTTTCTATTAGTTTAATTATGTGTTGTGATCCAAAATAAATTTCAGTAAGATATAATACTATATTCTGCTTGTATTCATCACTAATTTTATCCCCTATCACTTCTTTAAATAGTTTCTGGTTTTTTCTGAACAGTTTGAAATACAATTTGGTTTCTTTTGTCATAACCTATCCTTCTAATAGTTCCAAGGCAGATTGTGCTCTTTGGCCATACCTTCCAATTTCTGCCACACCTCATCTACATTATTCAAAGCTTCTTCTTGTTTCTTGCCATTTAACCTATCTGCGGCCTTTCGGATATTTCGCAAATGTTTTCTTATATCTTTTAACCACTTCTTCATAGGATCACCAGGATTGGCATTATTTATCTTATCCAAATGGAGGGCAACTTGTTTCATTGCACCTGCAACATCTTTTTCCGCAGCTTTAGTTCGAGTAGATGCATACACCACAAGCCCAAAATCTATCATATCGTTCATCCCATTAGATATGCCTGTGCAAATAGATTCTAACGACATCTGGTATATCTCATTATGAGCCAAAATTGCAGACATACAGGCAATTGCCATTCCGCCTATGGCCAAATCCTGCGCATACATCTCAGCCCCTTCTGATGCAGCGTATGGCATGTCATAGAACTCGCCAGTTTCATCCAAATAGTCTACTGGATCATTTAAGCAATACAAATATCTGTGCAGGGTTAGCGGTTCTTCATAAACCTCATTCGCTGGATCCCTTGCGCCGAATCTCATCAACGCCGGGTCGTATTGACGGGCTCTTAAATAGTATTGGCTTATCTCATCATCGTACCATTGGCCGGTGAATTTAAACGGATTCTCAACAGTTTCGCTGCACTCGGCGGCTAAATCTTCGCCGAATGGATTATAAGTGTAACTGTTTGCCACAGAGGACTCAGAGCCCACAGAGCTAATAACTAATCTGACGCTGCCTAATCGGTCGTGGACGTAATAGAACGAGCCTGCGGAGTTATCCTGCCTCAATATCTGGGCGTTAGCGTAGTAATATTTATTTGTTATAGAGCTTGTACTTGGGTCGATTTCACATAATATTACCGGCAATCCGCCTGATATGTCAACAATGAATCTTCTTGCGCTTTGTGCATTTAATCTCTTATAGACCCTATTTCCCATCGGGTCATATTTGAGTTCAACCAGCCCCTGTTCACATATTACCTGTCTAAGCTTGCCATCCCAGTTATACTCGAAATCAGTTGTCGGCTTGGCGACAAGTCTGCCGTTTTCATCCCATGTTAAATCGTCATCGCCCGCCTTGGTCATTATATCACTGTCAAAAACAGACCCGCCCGATGTCGTATCATATTCGTAAGATTCAGGACTGCCGTTTGTGGACTTTTCTTCTATATTGCCGTCTTTTTTATAAGTGTAACCTGCCGTCCATGTTGAGCCGTTGACGTTACTAATATCAGCATGTGTAAGCCCGCTTTGCATATTATAGCTAAAGCCGCTTATATGGCTCCTGTTTGCCTGTGCAGGCCAGCTTATAGTCTCTACCGCGTATTTAAGTCTGCCAAGGCCGTCGATTCCATCTACACCGCAAGCATCGAACGTATAATTGGGCTCTCCTGCCGGTCTGCCTGCCGTTATTTCAGTTAGGTTATTATTAATGTTGTAGCTGTAATCTATGGTGTAATTGACATCGTTAATTTCGCCTGCCAGCCAGTATTTTAGCTGTTTGCGATTGCCGTTATCATCGTATTGCATCGAGGCGATATTTACATCGAGTATGCAGGGGTCGTAAACCCTTTCCATCTGGCCGAACAGGTTATATGCATAATTTACATCGTAAATAGTCTCGCAAGGCTCGCCTGTTTTAATGACTTTTATCGAGTATTTCTGGTTATCCGCCGCCCGGTAATCGGACTGCACAATAAATTGGTTACTGTCGTTATAGGCCGTGATTCGGTCGAGGCAGTCATAAGTGTATTTGTAGGCGTTGCCGGGACTGCCGAGTCTGTCTGCGGAATTCCTGTAATCTTTTATCTTTTCAACCCTGCCGAATTTGCCAAAGCATCGCGGGCCGTATTCATATTCGAGCCAGCCGTCAGGATAGAGTATCTTTTTGACCTTGCCGTAGCTGTCGTATTCGTATTGAATCGTGCACGGGTCGCCGTTATTGTTCCAGACGGTCTTTTTATAAGGCAGGATATATTTGAAACCATATTCGTTGGTATATTCCGTAAGTTCATAATCTCCGGAAGGATAGAGAATCTTTTTGGTCATTCCGTATTCGTTAAGCTGTATGTATGTCGATTTACCCTCGGCATCAACAATTTGGATATGGTAATTTTCATCACCTGTTGGCCCGAGCAGGCTCGCCGAGGTTGTATCCGCGTAGTAGTAATTTGTTACAGCATTTGCATCTACGCCCGCCATCATTAGTGAGAAACATAGTTCGGCAACCTGTGCTATTCTGCCGCGGGTGTCATAGCTGAACAGCTTTCGCGATAGTCTGGTAGTACCGTCATTGTCATACGTTTTCACTGATGCGACTTTGCCGTCGTCGAAATACCCGACCTGCTGTCTTAGTTTAGCATTGGCCTTTGTGGCCTGGTAATTAAGACTATTTCCATCCATTATCGCTTCAGTCGCGAAATATTCTTTTATTTTGCGGTTGGCGTTGTCGTAATCGGTGAACAAGCAATTGCCGTTGGGGTCGATTATATATATTCTGTTTCCTGCCGCATCGTATCCGAAGGTTGTTATCCTGTTATTCGGGTCGATGAGACTATTGGCATCGCCCGGCGGAGAGCAGGCATCGTGGTCTATTTGTGTAATCAGCCTGCCGAGGTGGTCATATTTATATTCAGAGTATTTCTCCAGTGTTTCAGTGGTTCGCCACCAGTTATAAATATTTTTCCAATAGGCCACACTATATGTCTTTTCAAATTGTTTGCTGCCGTCGCCGTAATAGCCTGTCTCCTGATGTTTTATCGCCAATGGCGTAAGGTCGTCATCTAAGTAATCATATTCCTGCCAGATTTGGTGTACGGGCCTATTCATAGAGTCGCTGTAGAAATCCTGGCTAAAACCACCTATAAACCCCTCATAGCGCTCGTAAATGGTACTATTAAAGTACATATCATCGGAATAACAAGGTATATACTCTTTTCTAATCGGTGTATTATCCGGCATTACATTTTGGTGCATAACCGAGTTGTCATCGTAAACAAAAACTGCGGGATATGCAGCGTGATATCCATAATCATGACGTCTGCGTACTTTGCCTCCTGTATCGAGTATTTCCTTGACATACGGAGCTCCATTCAGAATTTCTAGCAGCGGCGTGCCGTCCTCTTCTGCACCATATCTTGTGCCCGGCCAGTCATATTCACTAAATGGGTTATAATACCAGAATTCTCTTTTCGAATCGAAGTCATTGTTATCCTCAACAATATCAGGGTCATCGTATACATCCGGATTAAAGTCTGCACGGCTTACCGCATTTACATCGTGATATTTTCTTGTTATCTCAATTCTGCCAAGGCCGTCATAGACATTCATCGTTACCGCACCAAGCGCATCGGCCTGCAGGAGGCACTGACCGACCTCATCATAATAGAATCTTTCCTGTGGATTGCCGACAGGATAGCCGGAATCCAGCATCGCTCCTTTCCATACCCTGCTTGTAAAGCCGTTCTCGTCATATTCAAAGAAGGTTATATTGCCAGCCGGGTCTATTTGCGATTTAACAAGTCCTGTGTCGTAATAGGTATAACAGGTAATCGCCCAGCTATCATCGATCTCGGTAGGCGTATCATTGTCATTGAGAAGGTCTTTCTTTTGAACCAAGAATTTTCCTTGGCTGTTGGATGTACCGTTCGCATCGCCGTAAATATAGAGAGTTTCAATCTTTTTACCACTTGGAACTATCTCGCCGCCATCATCATAACAGTACCCCTGCCAGGTAGTCTGGCGAACCGGGAAATCATATAGCAGATGAAACTCCCATTGTATAGCCATAAAATTAATATCATCGATATAGACTCTGCGTTCTATGAGGTTGCCAAACTGGTCATATGTCATCGTTGTTTTCCGGCTGTCGCGGTCATAAGCACGATTGTCATAACAATCAACCGCACCATCATCATCGAAATATTCGATTATCATTGTAGGCCTGGTTGGGAAACGCGGGTCATCGTAAAACTGATTTACATCTACAATCCCGCCACTGCCCATGCGGCCATTGTTATAATAATTATAGAAGTCTATATAGCCATCCGAACGGATAGTTTTTGTTTTTTCACTTAAAAGAGCGCCATCGCTGTTTTGAACGGTCGTAACTTTTTTATAGACGGCCCCCTCGCCATGCATAGGTGAACCATCCAAGAAGTCCTTTTCCGTCACCAAATTATCTGCATCATCATAATCATACAGAAAAGTTTGCTTTAACCAGGGTTCATCATTTCTACGAATTTTACCTTGTTGGGCACTTTCAATATTCTTCCATTCAACTCTGTTTTCATTATTACAATAATGAACTACAAAAGTTCCTTCCTCACATAGGCATCCTCCTGGATTTCCTGTCAGCAGATAGGGAGTACAACTGTAATGATTATGCTCCTTATACAAATATTCGTTCGGGTCCGGATTTTCCGGATCTCTAACCTGCACTAACACCTTATTTGCATCCCTTATTACATGGTATCCATCGAAATCACTAAAGTCAAAATTGTAAGATACCGTCATTACATTCGCATCGTCCGAGCTGCCATCTCCTATTTTCAAAAATGCTTTACTGTACAGTGGGTAGTTATCGTAAACTTCAAATTTGATATATGCATCGGTTCGATTGTTGGTTATCTCGGTAATATAGAGAGGCGAGTCGTCTTGATAATGCCAGTTATAATTCAACGCATTTCCGAAACGGTCCCTCTTTTCCGTCGCGCCAACAGTAACTGACCAGTCAACTGCTCCTTCACCGGCAAAAGGAACATAGTTCAAATCGTATCTGACAGGATTGCCCACATCAAGTCGATCAAATACTATCTCAATACCGTCTCTTCCATAGTAAGTATATGAAACTGAGAATTGCGGATGGGGTACGCCCGCATATAAACTGCTCGTTCGGACAATATAATCATTTTCAAGAACAGATTTATAAACAACCCGCCTTTCGTCATTCGGGTCAACCTGTCCTAAATAGAGCGATGATGAACCGCCGTTCATCAGCCAGATTTTACCTATGCCAAGCCCATTCGCGTCTGCTATAGGAATACCATTACTGTTATTCGTCCATTTAAAAGTACAATCCTCACAAAGCTTTATATCATGGCTATATGTCCAGCCAAAAAAGAATGGAACCGGATACTTGCTGCGACCTGAATTATATGTTCTCTTTAATTCAAAAGGAAATTGGCCTGGCCAATCGATGACTATATCAGGTTTTTCTTCATAGTTGAAAGTCCCCCCCTGCAGCTTGGTATATACCGAATAAGGAATATTTACCTCTTTTTGAAATTCATCGTGATTGTAAGTCATTGTCTTTGAGATTATCTTTTTGTCATGCAGTAAACCAAGGTCGTTATAAACTTCAATCCTAAGAAAATAGTCCCCGTTTTTAAGTGCCGAAGTATCCCAATAGCCCAGGGAATCATATTCAACCACATTCTTCCCCTGACTGATTTCTACCCAGTTAGCTTCATTAGCAGTGTTGAAATCTGCCGGACAGTATTTAATAACGTAGCGACCAATGTCTTCGTACCAGACCGAACCGACAATTTCACATCTGCCCTTTAAAGGCTCGAGAGGATCTGACTCAGGCAGGTATATCCATATATCTTCATAAGCACCTATCACACCTCCTCCGGTAGGATCATTTGAAACTGATAATCTATTAATTTCAAAACTATCCTCAGACGTACCCTGCTTGCGAAACTCAATATGAGTAAAACCAGTATAGGGTCCATCAAATACAGCATTTTCTCTGATAGTATCATTAACCTTATACTCAGCACCATTCCAATAGCTCCAATAAACGTTGTAAGTACTGTCATTCCAATCCATTACTACATCAAATTTTATCCACGTATTTTCATATGTATAGTTGGGATTATCCGAAGGGGCATCTTTAAAGAAGTGGCGAGCCAGGTTTACGTCGTTCGCATAATTCACGTTAGTATTAAGATAATTGCCGTTATTCCATACATAAATATAGTTGTCAGGATTAAAATAAACAGATGCTATTTTGTCATTCCCATCCAGCACATTAATCATGGAGCCTTGTGTTGGGATACAACTAAATCTTATATGTGTCATTCTGTTTTTAAATCCGTCAACGCTGAAACTCCTTTTGATGCTTACATTACAATCTGTGCTACAGTATCTATTATCAATGTAGACGGAATTATAACTGTGACTCTGGAAATAATTAGTTCTTGAGTTAACATAATTCCATGAACTTACCTGCCAGTTATTAAACCAGTAACCATCCTGTCCCTCTTCAAAAGAGGTGGTATATGGTTCTTCCAAGCCAAATACCTCTTCATCCGTAACCATAATGGTATAGTAAGAAATATTACTGCTACTATTATTTTTGTCATCGGTAACTCTTAAAGCTGCTATGTGGATACCATTGCTATCATAGGTGTGCTCCACTTTTTTATCGCCGGGAGTTTCGTTATAATCCGGAATAAATGCCCCTCCGCCATTATCAAAGTCCCATTCACACTTGGCAATACTGCCATCAGGATCATACGAAGCCGAAGCATCAAGCCGCACGCTCTGTCCAATTGCAACTCTTGAAGGTCTGACTTTCAAAACAGCAACGGGATGGTAGTTACCTGGAGGAGACTTTGCAAGACCCGTCTTATAGCAAAAAGTCATACTTGTCAAAAAAGCAACTATAATAGCAAGTTTAAATCTCATTTGAGTCTCTCCTTATTTATTAATTAATCTGTATCTAACAAAGCCTTGGCTGCAGGGGCTGCTTTACAATATGGGTATTTCTTCAAAACATTGGTATAAGCCACTCGAACAAGCGGATACCCCTCGGATTCCGAAATCTGTCCTGCTTTTATCATATTTTCATAAACCTGCCCTACCATAAACTGCGCATGCCACGCATAACGGCTGTCAGGATATTGGTCTGCAAGCTTCTGAAAGTAATATGCTGACTGGGAATAATCACCCAATTTAAGAAACCCTTCTCCAAGTAAAACATAACTTTGAGCCCTTATAAAATCGGTCTCAGATTCATCCAACTTCTCTGCCTGGCATATTGTTACCGCCTCTCGCAGGCAATTTTTAGAATTACTGTCTTCTAATTGCATCCCTCTGTCATAAAACTCCCCTGCAAAATTCAGGATACCTTCTTCAAGAAAAAGTGAACCCGCGTGACTTGATTTAAATTCATTAAACAATTGCTTTGCGCCGACTAAGTCATTTACTCCGAGGTGTGAATGAATATCCAAACGACACTTTTGAATGCTGCCGTATATGGCATATTTGCTTTCACCCATATTCATCAATTCATCACACAAAGCGTAAGATTGGTCACGATAACCATGATCCGAATATATCTTCGCTATAAGATAAAGCTGGTTCGGTAGATAATAATACGCCGAATAATTCTGTTTTAGCTTTGTAATTGCCGTTTGTGCCGCTGATAAACCGCCGGCTTCAATTTCTTTACATATTTTCGCAGTGTCGTAAGTAATCTTTGCACGACCATAGTAATAACAGCTATCTAAAAACTGGTTACAAACCAATCCCAAAATCGAAATCGCTGCATCATAATTATTATTATCCAGACAATAGTAGCCAAGTTCATAAAATCTGCGTGCCAGAAATGCATTCTTCTCATATTTACTCTGAAGCTGTTCAAGCTCAGCCAGTTTGAATACACCCATCGCTATCTTGGCCCGGATGTCAAGTAAGGCAATTTCCACACCAGCTCGTGATGAAAATATGTCCCCTGGATACAGTTCTATCAAACGTAAATACAATTTCTTGGCACGTTCATAATTACAGCATTTTGTATAATAGCCTGCAATATTATATAAAACCTCCGGCAGGTACGAGTGTTTCGAGTGTTCTGCTATAAGCTTTTCAGTTAAATTCTCTGCGGAGTCAAAATCACTGTTATCTATATTTTTATAGATGTCAATTTTTTTAGGCTCAAGTCTTGCTTTAATGCCGCAAGGACTACCAGGGCCTGCCTGAAGTGCCTGATTATAAAGGGCATTAGCCTGCCCGTATTTATAATTCTCCTCATACTTATCTGCTGCTAAATAAAGCACTTCAGACAAATGTATTTTATTGGAGTAATTACTTGCTGCATTTTTTAACAGACCATCGGCAGCAGCAGAATCTCCAGTCTCAAATTTCGATAAGATGTCACTTTTTACCTGTTCAAACTTCGCCTTGTCCGTGAAATAATCAGCAGGGCAAAGTTTAATCTGCCGCTCAAATAGACTCTTGGCGCGGCCATAATAACCCCTCTTGGCATACCCCTTGGCAATATCATACAGTGCCCTGGAAAAATGCGAATTTTTCGAATGTTCAGCTATTAATTGCCCTACATCACTTTCTGCATCACCTAAACTGCCAATTTCTATTTTGCCTAATATATCTGTCTTTAATATCTTAAGACCTGCCTGCTTTGAATAATCTTCCTGCGGATATAATTGAATCAGGCGATTGTATAAAGCCTTGGCACCAGCGTAATCGTATCTCTTTGCACGATAATCTGCTATATCAGAAATTACCTTTGGCAGAGAGGAATTCCCTGAATTATCCGCGATAAGCTTGTCTGTTATGGTAGCAGCCTTGGAAGTCTGACCGGAATCTATCAACCTGCAAACCAAGTCTTTCGCAGTATCCAGGGCGGGAGCAGATTCTGCGGTATATACAAAAATCTGCGAAAACAATAAAAACAGAAAAACCAGAAATCTGAAAAAAGGTCTTCTATACAACATAGTAAAAATCTCCTATCTGCAAAAACTATAGTTAGTCTTTCTAACCGGCCAATAAGAATAAAATTTATGGAATTTTTGGGAACAATTTTATTGGGATTTGTTTTTATTTTCCTCAGAGTAGCCAATATACAAATAATAAGGTGTAAAGCCATTTACCCTTCTCCATGTTAGTTTCCAACGCTCTTTACAGTGCGTTTCCCTGATGGGCCGTCCGCCTATCCCACCCGGTTATCTCCGAGGAAAATATTAATCACCTGATAATATACTTGTCAAGAAAATTTCCCGACACTTTTACTCAACAAAGAACTAACACTGTCACAAGTAACAATTTTGTTTCCAAAAATGTTTAATTATTTCATCAAAAGTCTTTAAAGAGTGACATAAGTATGGCACTATCGATATTTTAACTTTCCCCAATTTAACACAAAGTCTTTATTTCAGGCATCAATCAAAATTTTTGATTTTTATGCAAAAACCGCCCCATATGATTTACTCTTATGGGGCTTCACTGGAAAATGCCTCAAAGAGAATTTGTTAACTTCTGGCTCTGAATGTAATGAAGAGAAAAAATCTAAATGGCTAACTGGAAGTGCCTTTTACATTTTTTAAGAAGTAAACAACTATCTTTTCCTGCTGTCTGCAAGACCAAAGCCTTAAATGGTTATTCCAACCTGTCAGATTGGCATTTTAAACTGGTTTAACCTGCCAAAACCTGTAAAAAGCGTTCTGTTGTTTAATCTTCCTCCGAATTTTTGTGCAATCAGATTCGGAGCCCACAACGACCTTGAGGACTGCAAAGTAAGTTGCACCTGCAATCCAGATTTTTTAAGGCAACCTCTTAAAAAAGGCTAGCCATCAGCAATAGAAATGAATCTTTAGAAATCGCCTTTTCGCTAATAGACATTATCAGGGAAAACATTCGATTTGTCAATCAAGAACGCGTTTAATTGCTTTAAAACGCCATAATATTCAAAATAATTAATTTGTGTTAAAATAGGTAAAACCAAAGAAGAAATAAAAAACTTTTATTATCTTGCAGTGTCATATTCTGACACTACAAGAGGTTTTTTGTTGAACCAATTAAACAACATCTCAATAATACATCATGGATTCTCCCTATAAATTTAAAATCCGGTAAGAGAGGAAAATATTAAAAAAGTCAAAGCGAGGTAAAAATATGAAAAAGAATCTGCTCTATTTCGTTATATTTTTAGTTCTTTTCAGTGGCTGGGGGGGAACTTTTCTTTATTCAAAATCAAATAATCTTGAAAATAATACTTCACTTAATATTTGTTCCTTTAATATTCAATTTTTAGGGAGTTCCAAAAAAAGAGACAATGAAACATTATCTAAAATCCTAAAGGATTACGATATTGTCGTAGTGCAAGAACTTGTTGCTTCGCCTGTTGAGGGGACTTATCCTGATGGGAAACCTTATTCGGCAGACCATGAAGCCGCACTATTTTTTCAATGTATGAAACAAAAGGGATTCTCATATATACTTTCAGAAGAAGATACCGGACCTGGGGAAAAAAACCATTCAGCATCAAACTCTACTGAATGGTGGGTTGTCTTCTACAAACCCGAAGTAGTTGAAGAAGCATTGGATATTCCGCATGGTTTCCTTGCCGAAGACCGTTCCCATAATGACGATTATGACCGAGTTCCCTATACTTTTCCGTTCAGAACCAAAGATAATCATCTTGATTTTGTTTTGATTTCAGTGCATCTGAAACCGGGAAATTCACGTTCAAATCAAGCAAGGCGTTTCCATGAATTAAGCTCCATTGCTCAATGGATAGATAGAAATGATAAAGTGGAAAAGGATTTTATTGTTTTGGGTGATATGAACATCAAAAATAAGAAGGAATTATTATCCGATATTCCGCGCGGATATGTATCTTTGAATGATGAATGTTATTCAACAAATACAAATCCTAAATCTCCCAAGCCTTATGACCATATAATGTATAACCCAGTATATACTACAGAAATAGAAAGCCAGACGGGCATATTGGTTATTAATTTGGTCAAGGTGGTGCGACCATATTGGACTTCAAAAAAACGTTTTCCTGGCGACCCATATGTCCATAACAAATTTCGTCAGTATTACTCAGACCACGACCCAGTGGTATTCAAAATGAATATCCCTGAAAATGATGACGATTAGAGCACCGGCCTAAAGGTTTCTGTTAAAACTGCATAATAATTTGGCCTTATGAAAAGGAGTCGAAATGAAAGCACAATTACTTTCTCTATTATTGTTTTTATTAAGCCTGGTTTTGGTCGGGTGTTCATCCGTCACGACGTTTTCCGTATCAAAAGGCCGCCTTTCTGTTATCGACTATGATGCAAAAAGGCGGGGTGTATATGTGCAGGATTTTAACGGAGGTAAGCCTAAAATTATTGTAGTTTCCGAACCGTCTCCTGATGTAGCAGAACAGTATACAGCGATGATTCGTGGTTCAGCAGGCGCCCTAGGGAAAATCAGTGATGCAAATATTAGTATTCAATTTAGCACTCAGCTTATCGACCTTGCAAAGAGGAGCCAAACCCTTCAAGTTCTGCGGGAGGCTCTCTTTCGCCTTAATGAATTATATGCTAACGGTGCCTTACGGCCCGAAGATGTAAAAGAGTTATATGGGAAAGTTCTGATATCAGTAGAGATGATATCAGCCGCAGAGTTAAGCAGGGCCACAAAAGACCTGAACTTAGACCCGAATGTGATGAAAGAATCTCTCGAACAAATGTTCATCAGTAATATTCCCACTGAAAATGTTCTTAATCCCAAAAAACCAAAATAATAATAGAGGTGAAAGATGTATGATTTTTTAAAACAGCTACATGAAAACAGTAAAGAAAAAGAGTTTGCCTTTCTATTTCCAAGCTACATTGTGCCGGTTACAGGTATTATAGAGGAAATCAGTCAGTCAAAAATTGCAGTGCTTTCTGATCCGATAAAAGGCAAAAAATGTAGATTTGTCACTCATCCTGACAATATCGTTCTGACACAGATTGTAATACAAAACTAAACAAACTCTTGTGGAGTATCGATATTATGGTGCGTTGTCGCCTTAACTTGGTTGCAATGTCCCAGAATAAGATAGAGCAGTTGGAGATACAAAATGGATAACTTAGAGCTTTCAACTAAAAACAACTTTGTCGAAAATAAATATGTGTCATATTCCCAAAATAAACGCCAGGGGATTGCTTTGTGCTTGTCTGGCGGAGGTTTTCGAGCAGCAATATTTCATCTTGGAGCTCTTCGTCGCTTGAACGAATTAGGAATTCTCTCGCAAGTCAACACCATAACCTCTGTGTCTGGAGGTAGTATTATCTCAGCCTATTTGGCAGAGAAACTTCAGCCTTGGCCCACATCAGGATCAGTTCTTGGGGATTGGGACACGAAGATCGCATTACCTTTCAAGGATTTTGTTAGAAAAGATATCTGCACAATCCCATTCCTAAAAGGATTGTTGCCCTGGAATTGGTTTAGACCAAGGGTACAGGTGGAAGCCCTGACAAACTGTTATTTTGATAGGTTGACAAAACTTAATATGTCTGAACTCCCTCAAAATCCCAATTTTATTTTCTGTGCTACCGATCTTGTATTTGGTGTTAATTGGGAAATGAGTCGTGATAAAATTGGAGATTATCAGGCTGGTTACATCAGTCCGACTCCATCTGATTTCAAAGTTGCGACAGCAATAGCAGCATCTTCCTGCTTCCCCCCGTTATTTCGCCCTATGCCTATACCTGTTGACTCAGATAAACTAACTGGTGGGGGATATACATCTAGTAACAGGAATATGCTTGTCTCTAAGTTACGTCTTACTGATGGCGGTGTTTATGACAACATGGGATTCGAACCTGTATGTAAAAGTCATAAGGTCGTTTTGGTTTCGGATGGAGGAGCTCCTTTCGAGTTTAAAGAGAGCATAACTCCTATAAAACAAATTCAGCGGTATCTTGAAGTAGTAGGCAAACAATCAGTTTCACTTAGAAAAAGGTGGCTAATGTTGAGTTATACTAAGAAAATAATGGAAGGTACTTATTGGGGGATAAGCAGTTCACCATACAGTTATAGCTTAAAATTTATAGGTTACCCAAAGGATATTGCCCGTGAGTATATTTCGCGAATACGAACTGACATGAACAGTTTTAATGATGCCGAAATAGCAATACTTGAAAATCATGGATACCTTTTAGCGGAAGCCGCCATTAAAGAATATATGCTACATCTTATTAGGATAAGTGCTCCACTTTTAATTCCACATTCTCAATGGATGGATAAGGATAAGGTTAAAAGTGCTCTAAAGGAAAGTCATAAACGTGTTACACTGAAACGCTTTCTTGATCTGATTCGTCCATAAGACAAGTAATCAACTATAGTTTTTCTGTTTGAAACTATATTTGGATAAGTAGGTGCCCAAAAATATCTTAAATGAACGGCGGATATGACATGGGGGATATGACAGTATCTTTTTTAACTGTTTTTAATACAACTTTTTACCCAGACTGTTTAAACCTCTTATATAGTTCATGGGATTTTTCTACAGATGGTTCAGGTAAATTATTTTTGTCTGAGTCATAGCCCATCCATACTAATTCTGGGTTAATATCCTTATGTATTAAGCTTCGGATTGACAAGCCTATGCTCAAAAAAAGTTTTTTGATGGTTAATGACCATCGGATTATATAATCCGATGAAGCAATAAACAAATTAAGACCTGGCAAAATCCAGAAGCGGCTTATAATCACCTTTGTCTGCGGCAATAAGTGATTCAATGTATTGTTTTCGGTCTAATCCTACAATTATAATATTTGCACTTCCCCATGTAAATGGAGGTTTATTGAGGACATTTTCTAAAAGAATATCAGCCATTAGTCTGGCATGTCTGCCGTTTCCATTAGCAAACAAATGTATGAACACCAGCCGATGATGGAACCGGGTAGCTATTTCATCAGCAGTAAAAGTCTTGTTTTTAATCCAATATTTTGTATCATCACATAGTTGTTTTACTTCCGCTGGAACATTATACCATGACGCACCAATATTTTTATCGGTTTGCCTAAAGTTCCCTGCCCATTTCCAAACATTACTGAACATCCTTTTATGTAATTGTCTCATAAAGGATTCATTGAGAATATCTTTTGGCTTTCTTTGCGCTATCCATGCCAGAGCCTGATTGATGTTATCCTGTTCCCATCTATCAAGTTCGGCTCGTGTTGTAATATGGGTCAGCAACAGGCCTTCTATTTCATTGGGGTCAAGAGGAGTAGCACCTTCTGGATAATTAAATTCAATCATTACTCATCCCATAATATTTTTGGCATCGCTTCAGTAATTTCCTTGGTAAGTTCTTTCAAGGTATTAGATTTTTCGTTCTGGCTTAATTCCTGTTTTTCTAATCTCATCATCTGATTACTACGCGACATGCGTTTTTTTGCTACTTTTTCAGCTTGGTTCCTCACTGTTTGTTCCAGACTGTCTCCGGGGACAATGCCGTAAACGAATACACAATTCAAGGCATTGGCGGTGCTTTTCATGGTGTTGAGTGTGACCTTTCCAAGTTTTTCATCCTGCTCAATGCGTGCAACACGTTGTTGATTAACCCCAAGACGTTTTGCAAGTTGTTCTCCCGTCATACCAAGCGTGTCACGAATGGCGCGAATCCATCCTTTTCTGGGGGTAGCCACTGTTTTTAAGAAGTCAAAATGTTTCAAGGTTTTGTCAAGCTGCTCTCTAGCAAGTTTTTTTTGTTTTGATTTCATCTTTTCACCTATCAGGTTCAAGTTTTAAACTACATATATATAGTAATTATCGGTTAATCTAACAACATAAATATAGTAAAAAATTCATAAAAAACAATATATTTATGGTAAAAATACTAAGTTACACACTCTTTTAAGTTTGATAATATGTTTATCCTCTTATAATACAAGAGCTTACAATAAGCAGAGTATTTCTAGCCAAAAGGATCGGATGATCTACAAATTTCAGGAATGGCTTTCTATATGGGATATTATCATTGTACAAGTGGCAAGTCTTTTTACGGACCAGTAGACTTGATGATACAGATTTGAAACGATCTCAAATCGTAGATGAAGATTTACAAATTCCTTATACCTCTAGTCATTGCCACAACAAATAACAAACCATTCACAGAAGCTGACCTGCTTATATGAATATTGCATGGTCAATTTGAAGGTTGAGGATTCGCGCCACTTCGGGTATTAATTATATTAAAAGTGTATTAATATAAACCCGTCCAATACTTTATCACTATCGCTATAATCTTTTCTTGTGTAATTGGAGAGGCGAGGATATTTCATCGGTAATAAATAGTAACAATAGGGAAGATATAAAGTTACAAACAATTCACAAGAAAGCACAAACTTTATTTAGAGTTCGCTAATTTCTTGCACGGGGGTGAGCATCGGATTGTCAATCCGGTACTCTTAAGCCTCAAAGCGATTGAAAGGAGGAAAAATAAAAAATGCAATTACTACAAGAGCAAATAGTAGAATATCTTTTAAACTGCGAAGACAAAGAGGCAAAACAATTTATCAAAGAAGTTAAGCAGATTATCAAAGATTATGAAAAAGGAAATTTATAATTAAATTTATGGTAGTTATAAAATGAAAGGCGAATATATATTTGACAACAAAAAAGAGGCAAAGAAACAATAAAGTTTTTGAATTAAACTTTAATTGATTGAAAGGAGGTAATTGAAAAAATGGACAACATACAAACAAACGTTAATGAATATGCATTCTTACTTGAATTAATAAAAGCAAAATTTAATGGCAGTGATGCAATAGTAATTTTACAGGAAATGAGAAAAGATGCTCGTACTGCTGCCATGCAGAAAGGGTATAAGAACGATATGCCAGCAACATCAAAACAGCTTGGCTATTTGAAGGGACTTGGGGTAGAAATACCTGAAAATCTTACCAAAAAGCAGGCATCAAAATTGATTGAGGATGCAAAAAAGTGAGAGATAATTAATTTATTGCGTAAGGAATGTGGAGTAAGTGGATACATTGGGGCTGGCGATGAAAACAAAGAACTAAAAGCACAACTTGACACAGAGAATACAAATATTTCGGTTATTTCCAACAAAGATATTTCCAAAGAAGCAATTTGCTTAAAATGAAAACAGTACATGATTATTGCTGGAATGAATATGCAGCCCTTTTGCCTGATGGCAGAATGGTACGAGGACAATTTATTCATGTTGAAAATGTTGAGGCAATTAGAAAATTCAGAAATCAATTTAACAATACTGATGTGTTTTATGGAATTTGCCAACATCTTGAACCTTTATTTGAATCTGAATTTATTGTCCCTATGTTTTTCGACATTGATTCCCAAAATAATCTATCTATAGCAAGAGAAAGTGCCATTACCTTATGCGAGATGATAATGGACAGGATTAAAGTTTCTGAAAATCAACTAGAAATATTCTTTAGCGGCAACAAAGGTTTTCATGTCCTTGTACCGTGTGGAGTTTTTGGAGCATTTTACTCACTTTATGTATTGCCCTTATATAAAAAAATGGCTGAAAAAGCAGAACAGGCTGGAGTAAAATTTATTGATAAAACTGTTTATACAAATAAAAGAATATTCAGATTAGCCAACTCAATTAATAATAAAAGTAATTTGTATAAAATTTCTCTGACTTTTGAGGAATTAAGAGACATTGATATTACAGGAATTATAGAACATGCAAAATCATCAAGGCCAGAGGATTTATCTGCAAACTTGAAACCCTGTGCAGAAGCAATCCAGTGGTATCAGGAAGCTATCAAATGCATAGAAAGTAAAACCACGCGGTCTTCATCTTCAAAAAGATTAAACACACAATTTAAAAAAGGCTGGAGAATACCACCCTGTATTAAGAATATTGAAAAATCAGTTCTTCCCGACGGCATAAGGCATGACACATATTTACTATTAGCAAGATACTATGGTTATCTGAACATGCACTATGATGAAGCAAGGGAAAGACTTGAGCTTATTAATAACCGTAATCCTGTCAAAGACCCTGACAGTATTGACAGAGCAATCGAATTCGGCCTTGCCCATTCTGGTTTTGCTGGTTGTGATAATCAGGTATTGAAAAAATATTGTGAAAACAAAAACTGTTTTTATGCAAAGTTAAAGAATAATAATGTATCAACAAAAGATAGAAAATAATGTTTTGGAAAATATTAATGACTGGCCTCAAAGACCTGAAGTTTTTCCTGATTTAATGACATCAATTGAGGCTGCGATGTATTTGCGTCTAGATCGGATAGGCCATAGTCCTGAAAGTGCTTGTAGAACTTTGAATTATTGGCGAAACCGAAATGAACTTAAGGCTACAAAATATGCTCGTCATGTGTGGTATCGCAAAAGTGAACTGGATAATTTTTTGGTTGTTAAAACCGAGCAATAGAAAAATATTAAGGTTTTATACAAAAAAATATTTGCGCTTTTTGCCCTACCGTGATAGAATATCTATCTGTCAGTCGCCAGTGGTAGCCACTTGCTCTGAAAGGAGAGGTTACCAATGGCAATAGAAAAGATAGGTATATATCGTAAATGGTTGGGTGCTGTACCAAAAGATACAGATGGGAAGCTAATTCCAAAGTCCCAATGGCCCAGGAAAAGGCGATATCACTGGATAGTTCGCTGGTATAGCACTAATGGAAAAAAGTATGGCAATGTTTTTGAAACCAGAAAGGAGGCCTATAGTTACGCTCAAGAACTGCAGGTTCAGGTAAATCTGGGAAAAGCAAATAAGCCCCAGAAAATAACGCTGCATGAATTTATCAAAGAGCATGAAAGGGTCATGGAAAAGCAAGTGGCCTATGGAACGCTACTGATCCACATGCAAGCGTTAAAGCTATTTGAAAATTACATAGGTGATTCAACCGTATTATATAGGATACAGCCTCGCGACGCCGAAGCTTTTATTGCAGACAGACTGGCTTGTGGGCTCAGCACCGCAACTGTCAACAAATACATCCGAACTTTGCGAGCAATATTCAACCTTGCTATAGAACCACGCGGTTATTTGCAGGAAGGTCGAAACCCATTTGCCCGAATAAAGCAACGAAAAATCACGGCAAAGCCCGTACCGTATGTTTCTGTTGAGGAATATCGGTCACTTATAAGGGCATCTGAGAAACTTTGGTGGAAGGCGTTTATTTCCTTAGCATATGGTAGTGGACTCAGGCGTGGCGAAATCATTAACCTTACGTGGGCAGACATTGATTTCGCAAACCAGTCAATCCATATTACCACTAAAAAGGCGATGGCTGGAAGACTTGAATGGGAGCCAAAAGATCACGAAAATCGGGTGGTTTTGATGTCTGACGAAACGGCCAGTTTGCTGGCCAACATGCAAATGCAATCCAGTGAGGGTCATGCTTACATTTTTATTTCGCCTCGGCGGTTTGCTTGGATTATGCAACATAGGAAAACCGATAAACCGGCCTGTACTTCACAAACAGCCAATAATTTGGTTAGAGACTTTAACGTGATTCGCCGCCGTGCGGGTGTAAAAAAATGCACGTTACACGACCTTCGACGGTCGGCCATTACAAACTGGGCTCAGAAGTTACCCATCCAGGTAGTTCAGCAACTCGCAGGACACTCCGATATGTCAACGACCCGAAAGTATTATCTTTCCATCAGGTCGGAGGACTTGGTTCTTGCGGGCAAAATATTAAACGGTATTTTGGCCAAAACGCAAGATGATTGACACCAATTTGACACTTTTTGCTATTTTTGACACTTTTTGGGAATGAAACAATTGACAACTAAGACGGGAAGCTGTTATTATACAACCGTTTACGGTTTTATGGCGGCGTAGCTCAGTTGGTTAGAGCATGGGATTCATAAGCCCAGGGTCGGCGGTTCGAATCCACCCGCCGCCATTTTTAAATTTTGATTTTTGATGTGTTTTTCGCCCCCATCGTCTAGCGGTTAGGACGCCGGGTTCTCAACCCGGCAACAGGGGTTCGATTCCCCTTGGGGGTATTTTTAATAGTGCGGTAGATAATCTTACTTTTCCCTTTTAGATGATGGACGAAAAACAAGACCAGCGTTTTATGCAGGCCGCAATTGACCAGGCGTACATCGCCCTCGAAAATGATGATGTCCCCGTTGGCGCCGTAATAGTCTGCGAAAACAAAATCATCGCCAAAGGTTACAACCAGCGTCAGCAGCTCAACGACCCTACCGCGCACGCCGAAATAATCGCTCTGACCGCCGCCGCCGAGCACATCGGACACTGGCGATTGCTTAACTGCACGATTTATGTTACCCTTGAGCCTTGCCCTATGTGTGCCGGCGCTTTGGTTCTGGCCAGAATCGATAGATTGGTCTTTGGCTGCGATGACCCGAAAACAGGCGCCTGCGGCAGCTTGTATAATATCGTTCAGGATAATCGTCTTAATCACAGACTGGAAATAACCAAAGGCGTCCTCGCGGATGACTGCTCAAAAATGCTGCAGGACTTCTTCAGCGTAAAAAGGGAACGTAAAGACAATGGATTTTAAAAAGGTGAACAATGCAAAATGACAAAAAAGTAAAAATTATGCCGTGCCTCGATATGCAGAACGGCCGAGTCGTAAAAGGCGTTCATTTTGTCGACATAAAAGACGCCGGCGACCCCGCAGAATGCGCCAAAGCATACTGCGATGCCGGTGCCGACGAACTGGCTATGCTCGATATCACCGCTACCGTCGAAAACAGGTCCACTATGCTTGACGTCGTCAAAAAAGTAGCGTTTGTCACTACTATCCCGTTCACCGTCGGCGGCGGTATCAGCAGCCTCAAAATCGCCGAAGCCGTTCTTAATGCCGGCGCTGATAAAATCTCTACAAGCAGTGCCGCGTTTCGAAAACCCGATATGATTGCCGAAATGGTAAAACAGTTCGGCGCAGAAAAAGTAACCGTCGCCATTGACGTCGACAAAAATCCAAAACTTCCCAGCGGCTACGAAGTCTATATCGACGGCGGCAGAACTGCAACCGGTACTGATGCCGTCGAATGGGCAAAAAAAATCGATTCGTTCGGCGTAAAAGTTATCCTGCCGACAAGCAAAGCTACCGATGGCGCAAAGACAGGCTATGATTTGCCGTTGATAAAGGCCATAGCCGACGCAACCAGCGCCGAGGTTGTCGCCTCAGGCGGAGCAGGCGAAATGAAGCATTTTGCAGAAGCCGTAAAAGCCGGTGCTACTATTCTGCTTGCCGCCTCGGTCTTTCACTTTAATATTATTAAAATCCCTGAATTGAAAAAATATCTGAGACAAGAAGGAGTAAAGATATTTAATTAACCATAAATTCATCTGCTTATTGCGAACTGACAGGGCGACGCAAAACGTGAGACTAAAGAAAAAAAACATTTCTCAAAATGTTGTCAGCATGACAGCAAAGCCCAAATTGCCGGCTGGCGATATTTTTTGCTGCCTGCTGATTATAACCCTTTGCCTGGCAATAGGTTTGCCTCGTTACCTGATAAACATCGATTTAGGCGACGAAGGATTTTTGGCCTACAGCGCGGTACGAGTTATGGATGGCCAGGTCCCGAATCGCGATTTTGTCAGTCTCCAGCCGCCGCTGTCTTTCTATACATTAGCAGCAGTATTCAAACTCTTCGGCACTTCGCTGGCAGCCCTGCGAACATTAGGGCTTTGTTTTTATATTCTAATCGCCTTACTCATCTATGGAATATCACGAAACATAACCGGTCGCATCTTATCATTTTTGGCTGCGATATCAGCGGCAATGATAGGAATGCCTCTTTTTAATTTTGTGCCGTATGCGGTCTGGCATGGCATATTAGCAACACTCATAGCAGTATTTCTTTTTATGTGTGCGATGGCAAACGGGTGGCGACTCTGGGCGTTTCTTGCAGGATTGGCAACTGCCGCCGCAATATTATTTCGCCACGACCAGGGCCTTTATCTGATGGCTGCTGTTCTGATTTATGTATGGGCAGCCAAACATGTTAATTACAACATTACTTATAAACCATATATCGGCCGAATACTTGGCTTCTGGGCTGCAGGAATATTAGCAATAATGCTGCCGTCAGTGGTTTATTGGCTCGTTTGTGGCTCTGCCTCATATATGTTCGAACAATTGATAGTTTTTTTGCTAACCAGGTACGCTAAAACAAGTTCGCTTCCAATGCCCATATTTTACCCCGAATTGCCGCTTCCTGAAAATATTATTGTAGTAATGTTTTATCTGCCCCTTATAGTCTGTGTACTGACAGCAATATGGATAGTAAAAACTCTCATTCGTCAGCGATTTCGTATGGAGCATGCCGGCATCGGGTTTCTTCTGGTAATATCGTTACTTTTCTACCTTCAGGTAATTACACGCTCGGACTTGCATCATTTAGTGATTGCGCTCCCGCCGTTTTTTATTCTATGCGCGTGGTGTACAGATACGCTGGTACGCAATACGATTGAAAAATGGCATATACGGTATGGCCTGCCGGCATCACGCAGCCCAAAAAATGCCGTCTTTATGACGGTCGGTATGCTTACTATATTGTTTCTGCTTTATATGAAATCTTCGTTTATAGACACTATAAATATATGCAGAACAGTACTTCCGCTTAATCGGGGCGGTATTTGGTTGGAATTAGGACATGTCCAAACAACAACCAGTATCATCAAAGCAATACAGTTCTATGCCGAACCAAATGACGCGATTCTTTGTCTGCCCTATGCCCCGATGTATTATTTTTTGTCGGATCGGCATAATCCAACACGGTGGAATTATCTCTGGTCGGGCGATCAAACTGTTGAGGACCATTTAGCCCTTGTTGAACAGGCAAAAAAAGACCCGCCTAAGGTTATAATAACTACAAAAATCGATTGGGTGCAAGCCAACGCGCCGGTTATTTACGATTACATTATGGCCAACTATAAAGTCGTCCACGATCTTGATCCAATAACTATTTACCTTCCGATAAACACGGTAAATAACCAATAGGTTTCAGGCAAACCAGCGGCAATTACAAGGTCTAAGCAATTTATTAAACTTGAGTTTTTGGAGATATTTGTTTAGAATTGTTTTTCCGTTCTTATCCGGAGAGGTGTCGGAGCGGCTGATCGAGCACGCTTGGAAAGCGTGTGTACGGGTTACACTGTACCGCGGGTTCGAATCCCGCCCTCTCCGTTTATCACAATGCAAAAACTAATTTGTTTGTTAATAGCGAGGCGGTTTCGTCATCAAAATACATAATTATGGTACGACAAATATGCACTATGTATATATTCTTCTGAACGAAACAAAAACGAGGACATACACCGGCGTTTCCAATGATGTTAATAAACGTTTGGAAGCTCACAATGCCGGCAAGGTCAGTTCTTCACGTCCATATCGTCCATACGACGTAATATATATATCGAACCTTTTAACTCTTTAAAAGAGGCACGTCAAAAGGAAAGATTTTATAAATCAACAACTGGACGCAGAAGGTTACGTGAACTAATCGACCGGCTCTCTACCAAGGTTAACCGTTAAATCTGCGTGTCTTTCACTGTTCTACTTTCTACTGTTCATAATCAAACTATATTCTGCCATCGTTGGCACAGCAGCACTGGCTTGTGAATAAACTAACCCCCGCCTTTTTATGAAGTCAGATAAAATTAGCGCAAAACAAATCCTCAAAGAACGCAAAATGAAAAATTTAGACAGGATACTTAAGTTTAGGATGCTAAATGTTTAATCAGCAATATTGGCAGGGAAAAAAAGACAAACAGCAGCAGCATAATCGGCAGGACTATCGGCAGAGCTAATAATCCCAAAATTACCATTAGCGGAACTAAAACAACCCCGACAATGATTAAAGGTAAGATAACTATCGGCAGGAAAACCAGAGAAAACGCTATTCTTAGCATACGGAAAGTGAATTTAATAATCGCTGCTGCGAATATAAGTGCCGCTAAACCACAGATAAATAATATCGTGCCCATAATTTATCCCGAAAATTATCTGTTTATAATATACCCCGCCTTTTTATTATGTCAATCGCAATTTTGCGCAAAAGGAAAGGCCAAAGGGCTTTAAACCCTTTGGCCTTAATAATCCTGGCAATGACCTACTCTCGCCCCGAAGGACTACCATTGGCCCGACAGGCTTAGCTTCTGAGTTCGGAATGGGATCAGGCGTTTCACTGCCGGTATAGTCACCAGGAAGTTTGACTAATCTGAGATTTCAAATTTCAAATCTCAAATTATTAATATCGTAATAGCGTAGATGCCCAATTGGCATTATGTAAAAAACCGATCATCAATCCTTGATTGATATGGTCAAGCGTTTGAGCGTTAGTACCGGTTAGCTGAAGCGATTACTCGCCTTACACATCCGGCCTATCAACCTCGTAGTCTACGAGGGCTCTTCATGCCGCACCAACTTCACATTCTATTTTGTGTTTATCGTTAATCGGTTACGACGCTCGTTTCGTTTTACGTCTTACGTTTAACGTAACCGTAACGAGTCGCGCAACCGCAACCGCTTAACGCAATCTTTAGAATACAAAGTAGGTGCGGCAAAGGAATCCTAATCTTGAGGTGGGCTTCACGCTTAGATGCTTTCAGCGTTTATCCTTTCCCGACTTAGCTACCCGGCTATGCCCTTAGCAGGACAACCGGTACACCAGCGGTCAGTACTTCTCAGTCCTCTCGTACTAGAGAAATATCCTCTCAAGATTCCTACGCCCACAGCAGATAGGGACCGACCTGATTCACATCGGTCTGAACCCAGCTCGCGTACCACTTTAATCGGCGAACAGCCGAACCCTTGGGACCACCTTCAGCCCCAGGATGTGATGGGCCGACATCGAGGTGCCAAACCGCACCGCCGCTATGGACGCTCGGGTGCGATAAGCCTGTTATCCCCAGAGTACCTTTTGTCTGATGAGCGATGGCCCTTCCACTCAGAACCACCGGATCACTAAGTCCTACTTTCGTATCTGCTCGACTTATGAGTCTCGCAGTTAAGCACCCTTATACCTTTGCGCTCTACGCGTGATTGCCAACCACGCTGAGGGTACCTTTGAACTTCTCCGTTACACTTTGGGAGAAGACCGCCCCAGTCAAACTGCCCGCCTAGCATTGTTCCATGCCCGGATTCACGGGTCATGGTTAGACAACTAACATAGCAAGGGTAGTATTTCAACGTTGGCTCCCTGATGCCCGGAAGCACCAGATCAAAGCCTCCTACCTATCCTACGCATGATATGACAGGTGTCAGTACCAGGTTACAGTAAAGGTTCACGGGGTCTTTCCGTCTTGCTGCGGGTATGTGGTATCTTCACCACAAGTATAATTTCACCGAGTCCGTTCTTGAGACACTGCTCCAGTCGTTACGCGGTTCATGCACGTCGGAACTTACCCGACAAGGAACTTCGCTACCTTAGGACCGTCATAGTTACGGCCGCTGTTTACTGGGGCTTCGGTCGCCAGCTTCTCGGGATTGCTCCCAATGACCGCCTTCCTTAACCTTCCAGCACCGAGCACGCGTCATTCTGTATACATCCACTTTACGTGTTAGCACAGAACTGTGTTTTTGATAAACAGTCGCCAGAGCCACTTCACTGCGCCCTCAAGCCAACTGTTACATTAGCTTGTAGGGACCCCTTATTGCAAACGTACGGGGTCAAATTGCCTAGTTCCTTAAGAACGGTTATCTCGAGCGCCTGAGGATATTCTCCTCACCTACCTGTGTCAGTTTTAGTACGGTCACATTGGCTTCGTCCTACAGCAGCTATTTCTTGGCATCTCCTAAACTCACTTCGGTAACAAAAAATGACCTCGGCCTTGCGGCACCCGCACGACTAATCACGGGATGAGCATCAAAAATGCGTCACTGCTTACGTCCACCAACATGGTGCAGGAATATTAACCTGCTGTCCATCGTCTACGCCTTTCAGCCTCGACTAAGGGGCCGACTAACCCTGGGCGGATTTACCTTCCCCAGGAAACCTTAGGTTTACGGCGAACAGGATTCTCACCTGT